>Ga0272442_10000036_pt1 | contig 199162 bp, 178 predicted proteins | sample SSMForm2O_FD_200262 | JGI IMG/M metagenome (GOLD analysis project Ga0272442, IMG submission 200262) | Marine sediment archaeal communities from Little Sippewissett salt marsh, Falmouth, MA, United States - SSM-Form-2O | ecosystem: Environmental > Aquatic > Marine > Wetlands > Sediment ...
AAATGCGCCGCGATCCCAACCGCACCCTTGAGGACGCCCTGATACGCACCATACAGACCTACGGCAAATCGATTATTTACATTGCCGGGACCCTGGTGCTGGGGCTGCTGGTGTGGGTGCTCTCGCCGCTGAAGTTCCAGGCACAGATGGGCATGATGCTCGCGGTAATACTGTTTCTGAACTGCCTGGGGGCCATTTTCCTGGTGCCGGTGCTGGTGCTGCTGTTCAAGCCGAAAAATCTTGTGCGGCAAAAATAAAACGTCACGGTTGACAAATTAAAAAAAAGTCTCCACGAGAGTCATTGCGAGGAGTGCAGCGACGAAGCAATCTCGTTTTTTCAAATAGGCACACCGGCTGAGATTGCTTCACTTTGTTCGCAATGACAACGTCTTTAACGTTTTACGGGACAGACAAAGTTAAACGATATGGACGTGATGTGGACATACAGGAAAGGTGAAACAATGATTGCAAGAACACTGTTGCTGGTTTTGGTTATGGTGATGCTTATTCCATGTGTTGCGGAAGCGGCCCAAAACGAAAGCGTATGCACGGAAAAAGAGGTTCATTTTTACAGCGGCCCGGGGCTGAAACTGGCGGGGATTCTGAGCATACCGGCGGGCACCCAGGCAGGCACAAAGAAGTACCCTGCCGTGGTTCTCTGCCAGGGCCCCGGGGGATACAATAACCCTGATCTCATGGAAATGGACCGGCTGATGCCGGCGGTGAGCACATGGCTGTGCGGGGAAGGATACGTGACGCTGCGGTTCTATTACCGGGGGGTAGGGCCAAGTGAGGGTCCGGCATACCGCCTGATTCCCCTGGAGCAGGTTGAGGATATCCGCAACGCCGTTACTTTTTTACAGCAGCAGAAGGGTGTCGATACAGCGCGCATCGGTCTGTTCGGCCTTGCAACCGGCGGGGCAAATATTTCCTACACAGCAGCCGTCGACAAGCGGGTAAAGTGCATGGTGAGTGTCAACGGCATGGGCGATCTGGGGCGATGGATGCGTGAGATGCGGCGCTACTGGGAACTGCTGGAATTCAACAAAGAACTTGAACAAGACAGGATACAGCGGGTGCTCACCGGCTCATCAAGGCTGGTAGACCAGAGCAGTATTATTTTAACTGATCCCGTAACAGCAGGACACCGGGAGGAAATGGAAAAAAAGTACCCCGAGATGACCAGGAATAACAGGATGCTGTTGAGCCTGGAAAGCGCCGATGCACTTGCCGTATTTCAGCCTGAGAAGATGGTACACATGATCTCGCCCCGTGCCGCGATGTGGATCTGTGCGGAACATGACACCCTTCTTTCCCCAGACCACTCGAGAATAATGTATGCCAATGCAGGGGAACCGAAACAGCTGGTGGTCGTGCAGGATGAGACCCATCACAGCCTGTATGCCAACGAGGGCTTTGCAAAGGTAATGAAACATGCTGTGAAGTGGTTTAACGCCCACTTGGATAAATAGATAAAACGCAGCATGCCCGATCCCTGTGAAATTCTTTGTGAAATGGACTGCCGGTTTGGAGAGCAATACAAGGTGGCGAAATGGGAGAGAATAAAACACCTGCCCGCAGGTGACAGTGAATGCTGCTTTAGGATTACGCGAATGAATGATTGACGGATCACGCAGGGCGAAGCTTCTCAATGATCCCGCCATTGGGGGAATTATTGCAGATTAAGCAACAGATATATTAAAGCCCCAAGGTATCCCGGTACCATGTTTGTTTTACACATGATACCGGGATACTGTCCCCCCCTGCTTTCATGAAGTATGTTTATTCTTATAAAAAACGCAGTATAGCATCAAAAGAAACTTATAGGCCTTAACATGTATTCTCTCGTATGAAAGGAAACAGAATTATGGCACAGGAGAAAAGCTCGTTTCGGTGGATAGTGTTGGCACTGCTGTTTGTCAGTATGCTTATTGCAACGGTGTCCATGAACTGCATACCGCCGCTGTTCAAGGAGATCATGGCGGAGATACCCCTGACCAAGGCCCAGATGGGTACGGTTATGGGCGTTCTCACCCTTGCCTCGCTGTTTTTTGCCCCCCTGGGCGGGGGCCTGGGCGACAAGTTCGGGCCGCGGTGGACCCTGGGACTTGCGGTTGTCATAATTGCCGCGGGCGGCGCCCTCCGGGCGGCGGCGGGAAGCGTTGTTTCCCTGACCGCGTGCATGTTTATCATGGGAGCGGGTATTGCCATTTTCGGCCCCAATTTGCCCAAGGCCCTGAGCATGTGGTTCCCGAAGAACGAAATGGCAATGGCAAACGGTATTTCCATGGCCGGCATGGGCGTGGGGGGCGCAATCGGCATGGCGGCAGCGGCAAGCGTAATGTCGCCCCTGTTCGGCGGCTGGCGGCCCAGCATGGTGTGGGTCGGGGTGTTCATGCTTGGCGCCGGTGTGCTCTGGGTGCTGATATTCAGAGATAAAACAGCTGACACCGGTCCCTCGGAGACCGGCAACATGGCGGCGAATTTCAAAACGGTCTTAAAGATCAAAGATGTCTGGCTTCTTGCGGTGTATTACGGTCTTAACATGGCCGGTGTCATGACCGTTGTAACCCTTCTTCCCGTGAGCCTTGCGGAACGGGGCGTGGAAAAGGGGGGAGAGCTGGTAGCCATTATGATGGCCACGGCGGTGGTGTTTAATATCGTGGGAGGAATCCTCTCGGACAAGACGGGCAAGCGGAAACCGTTTCTTGTTTTGTGTGCCCTGATTCTAGCGGTCAGTATCGTCTGTTTTGCAACGACAACGGGCATAGCGCTGGTTATCGCTCTGGTCTGTGCCGGGGCGGCCATGGGGACCATTGCCCCGGTTATCATGGTGGTGCCCGTTGAGATGGCAAAGGTGGGGCCCGCACTCACGGCAACAGCGGTGGGGCTGATATTCATGGTGGGCAACACCGGGGGCTTTATCGGGCCTGTTGCCGGGGGAAAGCTGATGGACGCCTACGGTCTTGTTCCCGGGTTTATGGTAATGGGAGCGGCCCTTGTTGTCGCGGCCGTTGTTATTGTTCCCCTGAAAGAGACGGGAACACGCAAGGCAAAAGTACCGCCGGACAAGGCCGCGTAAAAGTATCGACAATCGCCCGGAGATGTTATAAAAAAATAGGTAAACACTACTGTACCGGGACCTTCATGCAATAATGAAAAAGATAAAAAAGCGATTGCTGCTGTGCTCTCTCATGCTCGTGCCGCCTCTGCTGCTCGCCGGCATTGTTTTACTGTTTACCGCAGCAACCTATCCGCCAATGCCCGAAGCGCTGGAAAGCCTCGAGCAGACAGGCACGGTGGACGTCAGAAGCGTTGTTGTTCAGTCGTGGCCCGACTATCATTATTATGCATTTGCCCCAAAAGAAAAAATACCGAAAAAAGGATTAATCCTGTATCCGGGGGCGTTCATCGACCCCCGGTCTTACGCCCCTGCAGCACGGGCAATTGCACAGCAGGGATACACGGTTGTCGTTGTCGAGATGCCCCTTGCGTTTGCACTCTTCGGCTGGAAAAGGGCACAGCACATTATGGAGGCATTTCCCTTGATTGACACATGGGCCGTAGGAGGGCATTCTCTGGGCGGCAGTTCGGCATGCAAATTCTATAATACATATCCCAGCAATATTGCCGGGGTTGTGCTGCTGGCATCGCGCTTTCCCCGGGAGTACAGATGTGATGACAGGGATCTTAAGGTCCTCGCCCTTTATGGCACCAGGGACGGTATGCTGACCGTAAAAATGTTCAAGGAGGCCCGAAACCAGTTCCCGTCGGGCACGACGTTCGTAGAAATAAGGGGCGGCAATCATACCCAGTTTGGATGGTACGCAGACGGGCAGCAGCGGTTTGATGAACCTGCTGAAATTACCTTAACAGAACAGCAGGACATTATTATACATACAACCGTAGATTTTTTAGATAAGCTGTAGGATTATGTCTTGTATTCAAGGGGGAAAGGATCAGAAACCTTCCGGGCGGCCTTTCAGTAAATGAGTAATTCTTTCCAGCATTTCGTCCGGAAGCACGTGCCGGTTTTCAAGCGTTACTTCAATCACCTCACTGTCACGTCTCTGTTTGATTTCCTGAATAAAATCGTCGCCGCCAAGGGTAATGGTCCCAATGACGATATTGCGCGCGGCAAGGGCGGCAAGGGCCGCTTTTTTGAAAGCTTCGGAGAAACACTCCATCTTGCCGATTTCATCGAGAATAATGACAGCCCCCTTTCGGGGAATTATGGCGGGGACGGCTATATCCTCAATATTCCCGACACTGACCCTGTAGCGCCTGATGTTGAACGGGGACTGTATGTCCTGATGGGCAAGATACCCCTGCTTGCCGTCAAGGGTCTTCATGAGAAAGCCCACCCGTTTGCCACCCTTTCTTTCCTCCTGGGTGTAAAAACCGTTTGCCGGGCAGGGCAGTCTTTCAACGATTTTTTTTATGACCGTTGTTTTGCCCGATGAGGGTGCGCCGGTGAGCAATATGTTATTTACCATTGTTTTCGGTTCAAGGATCAGCTGAACAATGAATAGAACAGGGCGGCCATGCCTATGGAAAAGCAGTATGGTGCAAAAAAGTGGAATCTGCCCTGCCTGATCAGTTTGAGAAGAAACACCAGTGAAATCCAGCCCGTGATAACCGCTGCGGCTGTTCCCAGGGCTATGGGGATAATCTCGGATGTGGTTACCGTCGCAGCGGAAAAATTCAGTATGGTCGCGCCCAGCACGGCAGGCATGGAGAGCAGGAATGAGAACCGGCCGCTGGTTTCCCGCTCAATGCCCAGAAAGAGTGCCACGGCAATGGTCGAGCCGGAGCGTGAGATGCCGGGTGTAATGGCAAGTCCCTGTATAAAGCCGATGACAAGCGCATGGTAGATGGTCATCTGCATTACGGTTTTTGTGGTGCTTGTGCGGTATTTGGTAAACCAGAGAAGTGCTCCGGTAATAAGGAGCGTGCACCCCACAACGCTCACCGAAGAAAAGAGCCGTTCGAACAGGTCCTTGAAACAAAAACCCAGCAGCACGGTGGGAACGGTTCCGACAACAATGAGCACAAGCAGGCGCGTGGTTTCATCAGTGCCGTATGAGGCTGTAATCGAGGCATTTTTCTTAACGAAGAGTATCCGGAAAAAGGATGTGATGAGTTCCGCCACATCATTTCTAAATACTATAAAGAGCGCGAGAAGCGTCCCGAAGTGAAGGGCGGTGTCAAAGAGCATTTCAGGTTCATGCATGCCGAGTAAATTCTGAAAGATGACGAGATGGCCGGAACTGCTCACCGGCAGAAACTCGGTCAGGCCCTGTACGGTGCCGAGCAACAGTGAATGAAAAATGTCCATGACAAGCTTATTCCATGATGGGACGTTATTAGTAATAAGGGTACAGTTCATCACGGTATAGTTGACAAATGGGATTGTGTCAAGTAATATTGCGACTTTATCGGATGCCGGATACGGTTGTTGATGAAGGACCGGTAAAACAGTAGAATTATATACTCTATGAAAGGTTTTATATGAAATACATTGTGCTTCTGGGTGACGGCATGGCTGATTATCCCCTCGAGGACCGCTCGGGCATGACCCCCCTTGAGATCAGCGCCACCCCGTGTATGAATATGCTTGCCGGGAAAGGTCAGATCGGCCTGGTAAAGACCATACCCGACGGGATGGACCCGGGCAGCGACGTGGCCAACCTGTCTGTTATGGGCTATGATCCCGGGCAGTATTACACCGGCAGGGCACCCATTGAGGCGGTGAGTATCGGGGTCGCCCTGGGGGACAGCGATGTTGCGTTCAGGTGCAACCTGGTGACCCTTACAGAGCAGCACGGTGAGCTGTATATGGATGATTACAGCGCGGGTCACATAACGACCGGTGATGCCGCCGCCATTGTAAAGGTGCTGCAGGAAGAATTTGACTGCCAGGACATCTCCTTTTATCCCGGGGTGAGCTACCGGCACCTGATGGTATGGAAGCAGGGTGACATGAGGATTCAGACTACCCCGCCCCATGATATATCAGGCAGGCAGATCAACGAGTTTCTTCCCCGGGGCGAAGGCGCCGACAGAATACTGTCTATGATGGAGCGTGCCCGTGAGCTGCTGCCGGCACTTGCCGCCAACCGCCACAAGGCTGAACAGGGGATGAAACCTGCCAATGCAATATGGCTGTGGGGACAGGGCAGGGCCCTTACCGTGCCCCGTTTTTCTGAGAAATACGGTCTTTCCGGAAGTGTTATCTCGGCAGTCGACCTTGTCAAGGGTCTCGGGATCAGCGCTGGACTTGCTTCCGTTGATGTTCCCGGTGCGACAGGGTACCTGGACACCAACTATGCAGGCAAGGTACAGGCCGCATTGAAGTCCCTTGAGAGCGGGGATTTTGTCTATCTGCATGTTGAGGCCCCGGATGAAGCATCACATAAGGGCAGTTATAAGGAGAAGGTGCAGGCCATTGAGGATTTTGATGCCAGAATAGTACAACCGGTCATTGACGGGATTGAAAAGATGTTTGACGAGTACCGGGTGCTTGTTCTTCCCGATCACCCGACCCCTTTGGCGACAAAAACCCACGCCTCGGAACCGGTTCCCTTTATTCTGTATTGTTCAGCAGATAAGCAGAAGAGCGTGAAAGAAGGCGGGTACAGTGAAAAAAATGCTGAAAAAAGCGGGGTGCTTGTGGAAAGCGGCTGGCAGCTGATGGACAGACTTGTCAGGGGATAATTGCACACTTACACTATAGGGACTTTTTGATGCCGCCATGTACCACAGAATACAGAGTCATTTACAGCGACTGCGATCCCTTTGACGTGGTCTATTACGGGCGCTACCTTGATTTTTTTGAACGCGGGAGAACAGAACTCTTCAGGACCCTGGGCCTCAGCTACAAGGAGATATTCGAGGGAGGGATCGCCCTTCCGGTTACCGATACCCGGTGTAAATATCACAAATCGGCACGCTACGACGACCTGCTGCTCATTGAGAGCGCCGTCGGATATCTCAAGAAGGCCAGCATCCGTTTTGAACACAGGATATATCATAAAGAAACCGACACGCTCCTCGCGGAAGGCTATACCGTCCACGCGTTTGTTGATTATGACAGAAAAATCGTTCGCGTTCCGGATGAGGTTGCTGTGAAAATCGCCGATTTTAAAGAATCACAGGGTTTATCTTAATAAGAGGTTGACAAAATTTTTAATTTTTGTATACTTATCAGATTAATATGATGCGGGGTGGAGCAGTCTGGTAGCTCGTCGGGCTCATAACCCGAAGGTCTCAGGTTCAAATCCTGACCCCGCTACCAAGAAAACAAAGGCACTTAGGGCGTTTCTGAGTGCCTTTTTTTATTGCTGGAAATTTAATACCCATCACTACACCCATCAAAGAAACATTATTCTGCAAATAAATCAGAGTTTATGATAAGCTTTATAGCTGAGCTAGCGGTTTTATTGTAAACGAACAGCGAACGTGTGTATAATCATAAAGCCGACCCCAGGGGCCGAGACAGGCCCGCATCACACATCCCGTATTTCACCTTTTCCTGAGTACATTGTGCAGCTTGCAATTCGTTGGTTTTTATTATACGTAAGGTAATTAATATATATTGGAAGTAAACAACCGGGTTCGCGTGGGCAATTAAACAAAAAAAATGTGAAAGGACTGCTTATGAAGTCAACGGTTTTTCAGCGTTTGTGTTCATGTATAATGCTTTTCGGCTGTCTTCTTGCTGCCGCTTTTCTTTTTGCGGCCTGTGAGCAGGAAACGGGGTCAGGAGTGATTGTCGGCAATGTAGTAGACAGCACAAATGCAGAGCCGCTGACAGGTGTTACGATCACCACAGACCCTCCTACGCAAACCGTTGTAACCGATGAGCAGGGCAGCTTTATTATTCCCGCAGTGGACGTCGGGACATATGAAATAACAGCATCTTTGTCGGGGTACGAAACAGCAATCGAACCAGTGGACGTTTTTGAAGGCGGTGAAACTCCCGTCGAGATTGCGCTTATCCCTGTTTCGTCCACAACAACAACCATAGACGACACCAGCACCACTACAACCACAGCCGCCCCCACCACGACGACTACGGTCATGCCCGGTGTTCCTGCATACCAGGCTGCCGCCTGGATTTCTACCGGGGGCCCGTACGGCGGCCTCGGCTATGATGTCCGCATGCAGCCCGACAACCCCGATATTATGTATGTAACGGATGATGGTGCCGGCGCTTTTAAAAGCACCGACGGCGGCGAAAACTGGTTTTCAATCAATAACGGTATTGCTCCGGGAGGAGATGCCGGTGACAATTATTCGGTCTTCTGTCTGACTATCGACCCCAACGATTATAATAGAATATGGATAGGCTCTGCTCTTAACAGCCATGTCTATAGAAGCGACGACAAGGGAGCAACCTGGGAGAAAAAAATGAACGGCATTCAGGAAGAACTTGCCACATTCCGCGGTTTTGCGGTTGAGCCCGGGAACTCTGATGTGGTCTACCTGGCCGGGGAAGTCTGGAGCATGGAATGGAACAACGGCGTCGAACTCGGCGGTTTGGAATTCGACCGTACAAAAGGGGTTGTGTACAAGTCTGATGACGGCGGCGAAAACTGGACCCGTATCTGGTACGGAGACAACCTGGCCCGCTATATCTGGATTGCCCCGGAGGACCATGACCGGATCTTTGTTTCAACGGGCATCTTCGACCGGGAGGCAGCTGACAGTGACCCTGCCACCAAGACCCCCGGCGGCGTGGGCGTCTTGAGAACCACAGACGGCGGTCAGACCTGGGAGGAGCTTGATGAGAAGAACGGGCTTGACGCAGATGAGCTCTATGTAGGAACACTCTATATGCATCCGGACGACTCCGACATCTTGCTCGCCGGTGCTGATAATGCCCCCTTTAGCGATTCCGGTAAAGATATTTTTTACGGAGGCGTATACCGGACCGAGGACGGCGGTGATACCTGGACCGAGGTTCTTGATCATACCTGCACGTCTGTAGAAATATGCGAGGGGGACCCGAACATTGCCTATGCAATTGCCGATGGTGTGCAGCGCAGCACCGACAGCGGCAAGACCTGGACTGTTATGGATGATTTCCCCTGGGGGCCTCCGGGGATAAACCCGGGAACAGCCATTGACATGCAGTGTGATCCCCGTGATGTCAACCGTATTTTTGTGAACGGCTACGGCGGCGGAAATTTCGTAAGCGAGGACGGCGGGGCAACATGGAGAACCGCTTCCAAGGGATATACCGGAGCGCGTATGGCTGATATCGCCATGGCAGCTGATGACGCTGCTGTGCTGTATGCCAGCGGCCGTACGGGTATTTTTATAACAACAAACGGGGGTACGGACTGGCTCGGCAGAAACTATGAAAATACCAACCTGGAACGCGGGGGGGTTGCTGTTGATCCCACCGACAGCAACCATGCTTTTCTGCTTTCAAGCGCTCCTGAGGAGCCGGTAGAAACCACCGACGGCGGACTGACCTGGACCGTGGTCCCAACCGGCTTTACCGATACCACACAAACAGATGTAACCCAAATGATTGCCGACATACTGTTTTCACCCCGCGATGCGAAAACGCTTTTTGGGCTGGTGACCAATCACGGTACCTGGATGGGGGGTGAGCTTGGTGTTGAGGGTGACGGCGGCGGCATTATCGTATCACGCGACACCGGCAAAACCTGGTCATCCACCGGTCTCGCCGGTGGTAATGCCATTTCGCTTGCTATTCATCCGGACGAAAGCGGTCCCCTGTATGCATCTGTTAATTCGAAAGGGCTTTACCGCAGCGACGATGACGGTGTGACCTGGACACTCGTCAACGCCAATCCGCTCAATGCTGCAGACACGGCAGACATACATTTTTACGTTGCAGTCGACCCCGCAGACCAGAACTACCTTATTGCCGGTTTTCATAATAACGGCATCGCCCTAAGTTCCAACGGCGGTAAGACCTGGACGGCTTCTTCAGGCGGCATGATTCCGGAAACCAATGTTGTGGAAGTCGTATTTGATGCAGCCAACCCGGATGTTGTATATGCTTGCTCAACGAACGCGGGCGTTTTCTACTCAACGGACAAAGGGGCAACCTGGCAGGCGCTTAATGACGGGCTTTCCGTCAAGTCGGTTGTCAAGCTGGAGCTGTCTGCAAACGGCAGTGTTTTATATGCAGGGACCGTCGGAGGCGGTGTGTTTAGATTGGGCACACCTTCCAATCCATAGGTAAGCCCGAACAGGAAGGTAATGACAGGATATTCATCCTTTCATTTGCTGCAGGTCGTGCTGTTTGCTGTTTTTTTATTGTATGGTCATTTTTTGGGAGTGCATCTTATGGAACTGCAGGGCAAAATCGGAAGCATCTATCTTTCCAGCATTCTGCAGATGCTTTGCAATGATAAAAAAACAGGTGTCTTGCGCGTGTGGTGCAAACAATTAGAGGTGAAAATCTATCTGAACGACGGAATCATTGTATACGCCGTGAGCTCTGAGAAAATTTACCGCCTGGGATATCTTCTGCTGCAAAGCGGCATCATCACCAGCGATGTTCTGAAAGAATGTCTCCGCATTTCCAGGCACCGGAAACAGGCGATTGGGAAAACCATGGTGGAGCAGGGATGCATTACCCTTGAAAACCTGGAACAGTTCATGAAGGCCAAGGTTCAACAGACACTGTACAACCTTTTTACCTGGAAAAAGGGGCTGTTTGAATACACAGATAAGAAGCTCAACCTCGGAGGACACATCGTCACCAGACTCAACACCATTGAGCTGGTTCTGGAAGCTTCGCGCCGGGCAGATGAAAAGGCAGACCTTCTGAACAGACAGTCACCCCTCACTGACATAGTCTCGAACGACCATGAAAAATGAGCTCAAAAAGGACCGGGGGAATCCGTTCCTGCACGTCAGAGCCCGAGGCACCCGGTGTAGCGGCAAAACAGCATACAAGAAGGGATAACAGAAGATAGGCGAACTGCAGACCTATTTGTTTTTGCATTATTTTTTCCTTGTTGTCCTTTTTTCTGAGGATTTCTTCGGGCTCTGGTTTGCATACACGGAGCCGATAGGGTGCATGCAGCATGGCCGCCCTGTAAGGCGAGCATTTAATGGTCCGGTGCGGCATTGTGTGATTAATTTGGACACCAGTGAAAATATATAAAAATCTATATTTGCGGGTCAACAATAAAAACGCCCCGAACGGCCGGGGGAGGGATAATAAGCCCCATTTTTCAATATGATAGCCCTGCCGTCCCGGTTGCCCGCCACGCCCCGGTGAATGTACACTATCACTCATATCAATTTCTTTCGGCAAAAAGACCCTACCATTTCGTCTGTTTATATATTACACTGTATCTATATAGCAATACAGCTCTGCTGAGGTGCACCTCTCCTTACAACGGTTCCTTTCCATTTAACCGATTAAACGTTTTATATGGGAAAAAACAATTATGCGTGACTCCCAGGAATTGTTAACAGAGATATTCGATCTCAAGAATCAGGTGAGCAATATCAAGCTGCAAATGCTCCAGTTGCAGGATGAACAGGAACGGATAGAGTATCTGATTGATGGCCTGCTGGGAGAGTGGCGAGCCTCGATTTCGCGTGATGTTAATGATTCTGAAACACATTGTGCGTAATAGACCTGATTTTTCTTGCCCAATAATGCCATATTTCGTTTCCGTAGTTTACATTGCCGGTCATTGCTTTATTGTTTCACTTTTTCATAAACCTTCCTGTTTAAAAAACCGTCAAAGCCATTTTAAAAAAAGTAAAAATCCTTCCGGAACCGATCACGGCCGCTGCCGGCTGGTAGAGGTTTAAAAATGATTGACAACAGACATTGAATTTGCTATCTCTTTTCACTGATTTGCGGGGGGCAACCACCTGAAAAATCTTGCATTATTTTCAGGCTGTTCATAGCGTCATTACAACATCACAATAACATAAAGGAGATGGAAAATGAAAAAAGGCTTTTTTCTGAGTAGCTTTGCGTTGTGCCTGCATGCTAAGGGTGCTTCACGCAGAATGGTTCTTTTATTTTTATGTATACTGCTTGGATTTTCTATATGTGTCGGTACGGCAGGTACCGCGTTCGGGGAAGAAGGCGTGATTTACGAGGGATCATGCGGCCAGGAAAACACATCCGGCAAGAAGGTGCTGCTTGCCTATGATACCAAGCACGGATCAACCAGTGAAGTTGCCGAAAAGATGGCCGGGGAGCTGTGTGCAAGCGGCCTTCAGGTCGACACGCAGCTTGCGTGGAATGTTGAGGATGTCGCATCCTATGATGCCGTTGTTCTGGGATCTCCCATATACTGGGCAACCTTTCTCCCGGGTGCCCTGAATTTCATGGACCGTTACAGAAGTACCCTTGCATCAAAGACCGTTGCCGTGTTCGTGCTGTCCACCAACACAGATAAAACAACAGGGCTGGTTGATGAGAATTCTCTGGAATTTTTCGTTGAGCCGGTGCTTGATCAGTTTCCCGAGATCAAGCCCGTCGGCAGTATCGGGCTGATACCGGGAAGGATTTTATTTAACGAGGTATTGCCCATGGAATTCGTAAATCTTAAACTTTCCGGCTATGATGTTGTTGGTGACCTGCGTAATTACGATGTGGAGAGCGCATGGACACAGGAGATAGCGGCTCTTCTTAAATAACGCTCCATCTCACTGCATCTGCTGATTTTTCACCGAAAGAACAAGGAAATGAGAATACATACTTTTGAAATAAAAGGAGGAGCCATGAGGAAATTAAGCATCATTGCAGTATTGGTCCTTTTTATATCTCCGTGTGCCGGCTTTGCCCAGAACTGCGAAGACTGGATCGGCGTTTGGGAGGTTGACTATGCGGACGCAAACGCATACGTCTGGATCATTGAAACGGTTGCGGAGCGCGACAGCAGCATGTTTCCCTGTGTGGTTTCAGGTATCCAGATTAAAGACGGCGATTATTACACACCGTTCAAGATTTACTGGATGGACATGGGCAAGAAATATATTTACACCGAAAATGTGGGTGAGATGACCCAGACCATGCCGATAACCTATATAAGCCTTGACGGCGGGGAGTTTACCGGCGACACCGGCGGCAGCTACAATATCCTTTCGGGAAAAAAGACCGGCGATCTGTGCATGACGGTTTTGCCGAACAGCGTTACTATTGAAGACGCCGCAGCGCAAACCCTGTCGGTCGTTATTTCCCTGGAGGACGCAGCCATGGATGGAGCGACGGTTGTGTTTGAGGGGGACTGTGCCTCCTATATAACGGTGGGGACGGTTTCCGTTGATGCGGCCGCCAAGGAAGTAACCGCTGAAATTACGGTTGCCGGGGATGCCGCGAGCAGCGTTGGGGTTGTTGTGGTTAAGGATGCCGCCGGCAACGCTGTCTGCCGTGCAGGATTTGAGATAGTTTCAACCCAGACGCCTCCCGACGTGGTGAAGGAGAACATGTGGGGGAAAGAGGGTGAGGATGAGGGTGAGTTCGACGGTCCGAGCAGCGTGGCACTTGATTCGGACGGGAATGTCTATGTGGTTGATACCAGGAACAACCGTATACAAAAATTCGATGCTGACGGGTATTTCATAGAACTGTGGGGCACCAGGGGCAGCGGCGACGGTGAGCTTACGTATCCTTCAGGTATCGCCATTGATTCTCAGGGGAATATTTACGTGGTTGATGAGCGCAATTACCGCATACAGAAGTTCGACAGTGCCGGCGGCTATATAACCTCCTGGGGCCCCGATGGCGCCGTGGGGGCAGGATTTGTTAAAGAGCCCGTTGCCGTAGCTGTCGACTCGGCCGATAACGTCTATGTTGCCGACGCCTGGCAGAGCCTTGTGCAGGTGTTCGATGCCGACGGAAATTACATCAGCTCATGGGGTGATCCGGCGGGCGGGACCGGCATTTTTGCCTTCAGACCCACCGATCTGGTGGTTGACGCTTCCGGCAATATTCTTATGACCGACCATTACAACAATATTGTCCAGAAGTTTGATGCAACCGGTGCACTGCTTTCCTCGTGGGGTGGTTCCGAAGGGGATGGTGACGGAGAGTTTTCTTATCCCACGGCCATCGATATCGACGGCGAGGGAAACATTTATGTCGTGGATACCTTTAACCACCGCGTCCAGCAATTTGATGCTGATGGTAATTTCACTGCCCAGTGGGGCTCGGAAGGAAGCGGGGACGGGGAGCTTGACTGGCCCGTTGGTATAGCCGTAACCGACGCGGGGAAATTTTATGTTGCCGATACCTTTAACCACCGGATTCAAATATTTAATGCCGGTGAAGAGGATGAACTCTGTATGGCAACATCGCTTCTGGGCAGCGATGATCCGCGCCTTGACACGATCAGGAAATTTCGTGATACGGTGCTGGCAGACACTGGTGCCGGAAGGCAGTTGATCAGCATGTATTACCGCCATACGCCGGGAATCACCGCAATGCTGCAGGGAAATCCGGCAATGCGCACGCTGGCTAAAGGGATGATAGAAGCCCTTGTTCCGGTAATGGGAATGCTCACCCGCTAAAAAAGCGTATTATAAAGATTTTTAAAAGGCAGGGATACCCATATCTCTGCCTTTTTTTTTGTGGGACGCCCGGTTTTGCTCCCGGGAAGGTACTACTCTTTGGGAATGGTTATAAGAAAGGTTGTTCCTTCTCCTTCCCGGCTTTCAACACGGATTGAACCCTTGTTTCGCTCTATGAATTCTTTGCACAGAATCAACCCAAGACCGGTCCCCTTCTCCTGTGCTGTGCCGAGGGTTGAACAGTGCACATCAATACGAAAGAGATTGGGAACATATGCTTCGGCAATTCCCACCCCGGTGTCTTCAACAGCTACCTCGATGAAGGCCCCATCATCCCGGGAAAAGACCCGTACCGCACCGCCCTCGGGGGTGAATTTTATTGCATTTGTGATGAGGTTCCTGAAAACCGTATCGATCATGCTTCTGTCGACATACACACAGGTGTCACGGCTGATATCGCTGGTAAGCTGAATATTCTTCTTTTCCGCATTCATGGTGTGGACGAAGAGTGCATTGTTTACCAGGGTGTAAAGATCGGTCTTCTCAGGGGTGAACGATATTTTACCTGTCTGTGATCTGGCCCACTGCAGCAGATTCTCCAGCAGGTCGTACAGGTGGGTTGCGGAACGCTTCATTTTCTTAATAAGGCTCTGTTTCCTTTCGTGGCTTGCCTGGTTGAAGCTTTCCGACAGAAGCTCTGTAATATTTTTGAAAGCACCCAGGGGATTTTTTAGATCATGTGCGATAATTGAAAAAAACTTGTCTTTTGCAGCGTTCAATTCCTTCAGCTCTTCCCGGGAGTGTTTCAGTTCAAGATGGGTCTTGACTCTGGCCAGCAGTTCAGTCCCGTTGAAAGGTTTGGTTACATAATCGACCGCTCCCATTTCAAGCCCTTTGACCGTGCTTTCTATGTCGGTCTTTGCCGTAAGAAATATTACGGGTATGTCTTTGGTGGAAGAACCACGTTTGAGTTCCCTGCAGACCTCAAAACCGTCCATTTCCGGCATCATAATATCAAGAAGAATGAGATCATAGGTGTTTGTTCGTGCCTGCTTGAGTGCAGCTTGTCCGTTCTGGGCGAATGCCATCTGGTATCCCTCTTCCTGGAGGATGTTTGCTACAATCTGAATGTTTTTGGGGATATCATCAGCGATTAAAATCCTGGACTGTTTTCCGCCGCTTTCTGCCATGTGATTACCCCTTGCCTTGCTGCTGTAACAGCTGTTTGATGGTATCAATGATCTGTGGAAATGAATCAAGGGTTGTGTTGATGTTTTCAATATCAAAGCTGCCAACGTGTTCGGCCACTTTGGTGCCGAACCCGGTAAGCATGCCCAGGGAATACTGCTCTCCGAGTTTCCGGATGCTTTTACCGAAGTCGGCAATATCATTAAAAAAACCGCTTTTTCGGGCATTCTCCCATGTCCTCATATAGCTGCTTTCCAGCACCGCAAGCACTTCCGGCAGGTTGTCAAGGGCATCTTGTGACATGGCCGCCACCGAAGCCTGTGTATGGATTTCCCGGGCAGGAGCCGATGCTTTCGTGTGTTTAAGGAAACGTGAAAGTTCAAAAAAGAGGTCTGCAATCTGCACGGGCTTCATGAGATACCCATTGAAGCCCGTCATGGAGACTTTTTCTTTATCTTTTTTCATTCCCGAAGCAGTCAATGCAATAACGGGAATTTTTTGCAATGCCTCATTTTTCTTAATCTCCTTTGTTGCGTCGTATCCGTCCATTACCGGCATTTTTATGTCCATAAGGATAATATCAGGTCTATATTCACCGGCAAGACGTACAGCCTCTTCACCGTTTTCTGCTTCAATGATGCTGATATTGGTATCAAGAAAAAACTCTTTAATAAGTTTCCGGTTAATTTCTATATCGTCGACCAGCAACATCACCGCTTTTGCAAAGGTTATATTCTCAAAGTCGAAGGCATTGACTGCCTTGGGCTTTGGGGTGGTTGCGGCGATGGAAACATTGCGCAGGATGATTTCAAACGTGCTTCCTGCATGTACGGTGCTTTTTACCGACAATGTGCCGTTCATCATTTCAACCAGGCGTTTTGAAATTGCAAGCCCCAGCCCCGTCCCGCCGTATTTTTTCGTACTCTGTCCGTCCTGCTGTTTAAATGCATTAAAAATAGTTTCAAGGGAATCGGGCATAATACCGATACCGGTGTCCTCAACCGCTATAACCAGATTGATACGGCTCACATCATTTTCCAGGAGCACGGGTTTTGCGGTAAGCTTTATATAGCCGTTGTCGGTAAACTTAACGGCATTGCCGATCAGGTTGAACAGGACCTGCCTGAGGCGAACCTCATCAAGCAGCAGGCTTTGGGGAATGCCGGGCGCAATGTCCATTATGAATTCAAGATCCTTTTCTGCAATGCGAAGGGAAAAAATATTTTTCATCTCATCAAAAACAGTATGCGGACTTACCGATTCATATTGAAGATCCATCTTTCCGGCTTCAATTTTTGAAAGATCCAGAATGTCGTTGATAAGTGTTAAAAGGTTTTTACCGCTGGACTTGATGGATTCCAGATAACCGATCTGTTTCTGATCGCTGAGAACCGAGAAGAGAAGATCGGTAAATCCCAGAATTGCGTTCATCGGGGTCCTGATCTCGTGGCTCATGTTGGCAATGAATTCGCTTTTAGCCAGATTTGCCGCATCAGCTTCCACGGCGAGCCGTTTGGTCCGCTCAAGGGTTTGTTCAAGTACTGTTTGCTGCTGCTGAAGCTCTGCGGTTCGTCCGGCGACTTGTTCCTCAAGGTGCTCGCGGTGGTCCTTCAGCTCATTGTCCCTGATCTGGATTTCAGTGAGCATTTTATTGAAACCGTCTATCAAAACGCCTATTTCATCCTGGCTTCTTTTTTCAGCCCGGACAGAATAGTCCTTGTCCTGTGAAATGGTGCGGGCCGTTTTTGCAAGCTTGAGAATCGGCTGGGAGATGACACGCTGAAGGGGAAAGGAGAGCATCAGGGCCGCCAGGACAGCCACTGCTATGATGGTGGCAACGATTCCCCAGGACTGGCGTATCCTCGTGCCGATTTCTTCCATGTCATACTGAATAAAGACGGTCCCGATCATTTCCTCCTCAAGCAGTATGCGGTGAAACAGATACAGATGCTCATTTTCAAAATAGTGGCCGTTATCACGGGCAGCGGGGGGGACGATAGGGCCCACCGCATCGTAACGGCTGAAGGTGGCAAACACCTCGCCATACCTGTCATAAATACAGGCATAGTATACGTGGGGTTTTACCTGCAATGCCGCAAGGTTCTTTTCCGCGGTACGCTGATCATAAAAGACCAGGGCTCCGGAGCTGTTCATGCCGATAACACGGGCAAGGCTGGAAAGATCGCTTGCTATGGCCTGGCGGAAGGTGATAATGTCTTTTGCCTCAAAGGCAACGGAAGCAAGAAGAAGTGTTACCGTGCTGGCAAGCACAATGATGAGCTGCAGTTTCCGGGTGACGGAGAGGCGCTGGAATGCCCACATGCTATTTCTGCTCCTCCTTGATGATTTCTGCGGACATAAGAACCTGTGATCCAAGCTTGAGTCCTGCCCGTTTTGCCGCCGCAGGATTGACCTTGAAACGAAGCCGTTCCCGCTCCGCAAAGAAGTTGATGATGCCGCCCCTTCGGGTGAAGCCTTCAGTTTCCCCAACGGTCAATACGCTTCTGCCGTTGAGGGCATCCAGCAGGTCCTGCACAAGCCGGCTGTTTTGCGTGGCACAAAACACGATATGACAGCCTTCGGTATCTTTGGGGACAGCATATTTGCGTACGATGATTTTTCTCCCCCCAACGGTCTTGCCCTCCAGTGCGTTAAAAACATCTGTTGCGGGATCATCAGGTACAATGCAGAAAACAATGGGATCGGTTGCATTATCAAAGGTCCCCCGGGGGAACTCAACAAATTTCGCAAAGTTATAGATAAACGCCGCTTTAACCTGGTATTCCGGTCCCAGCAGAGACTGCGCGTGAACCGATAGCGGGAGCAGTACGGTCCAGCATGCCAGCATAGCCGCCACAAACCAACAGTGAGCTATGAAGATTCTTCTTAAAAGCGCCATGTTATCTTTCCAAACACACTTCTTTCGACTTCTCCCTCGCCGCCGGGTCTGGATGCCACAAATTCGGGATGATGGTTGTCAATAAGGTTGTGGCCCACTATGGAAAAATCAAGCCCCGTGAGCGGTTCCCATGCGATACGGGCGTCCAGTTCACAATAGCTGTCGACAGCATCGCTGAGATTGTCCACATACCGCATGGTCACGTCACATGCAAGATTCCACGGGAGGTCCCATGATGACCTGAGGAAAAACTGACCGTGGGGGTTGAACTCTTCGGGGGGATTATTAAAAGCATTAAAGCTGTCGCTGTCGTTATGCATTTCAAGGTTTATATAGGTATATGATGCCAGGAGCTGCCACCAGGGGAACATGTCCCAGGTCGCAGCAATCTCGAGACCGTAGGTTTGGGCCTCCATCACATTGTCGACATACAGCGGGAGTACAAAATGGGGGATGTCGTGGAACAGGTCCGCATACAGCAGGCCCGGCTCAAGGGAGCGGAAATTGTCATACGCATTGTAATACAGGGCAAGGTCCAGGAAAAGATCCTGCGTGAACTGAAGGCGGTACCCCATTTCAAAGGCCAGGAGCTCTTCCGCCTTTACATGATTATCGCCCACAACGGAAACCGTCGTGGGAAGGTACAGGGGGATGACGCCGAGGTCTATTGTGTCAGCGTCGTTTTCAGAGCGTGAGGGTGTCCGGACGGCACGTGAAAATGACGCCCAGAGCACCTGCCTGTCGGACACTTTCCACAGCAGGCGAGCATTCGGCTGAACTTCAAACCCGGTATAGTCATTATGCTCAAATTTTACACCGAAGGTCAGCCGTAAGCGGTCCTTATACAACGAAATTTCATCCTGTAAAAAGGCGTTGAACAGCTGTAAGTTTCGGTGGTCAGGATCAAAGGAGTAAATGGGGCTGCGATCATCGGTGAAGTGGTCCATAATGAGACGATAGCCGAGGCCCCAGATGATCCGGTGGCTTCGGCCACAGCGGAACGTGTGCTGAAAATCAGCATCAAAGGTATCGAAGCGCTCAACATAGCGGTTCTGCAGGGCAATATTAAAGTCATCCTTTTGGCGCGTGCGGTCGTAGTAAAACTGTACTGCCATATCCGATGTTTCAGAAAAAGTATGCTTCCACCGAAGCAGTATATTGCCTCCTGAGAAATCATTGTCCCGCTCAATGATCTTAATATAATCGGCCAGGGCGGACAGCCTGCCCGGCCGTTCCCCTGCATCTCCGTTATAGATATCACCCTGAAGGGTAAAGGCATTATTGCCCGACGGGGCCCAGTCCAGCCTGAATCCGGCTTTTAGGGAATCCCAGTCGTCGTTGCCGTCATTACTGTACTCATCCCTGAAATCATCCCGGGAAGAATATTTTATATATGCTCTGATGTAAGCATCTCGGCCGAGCTTCAGTCCATAGCGGGCACCCCCGAATCCCTGTTCCTCACCGCCGCCGCCGGCAGTGACCAGCCCCCCAAGCGTATCTTTAGCATGTTTCGTGAGTATGTTGATTACCCCGTTTACGGCATTGGCTCCCCACAGTGTTGCGCCCGGTCCTCTGATCACTTCAATCCGTTCGATGTCCTCCATGAGCATGTCCTGAACATGCCAGTAAACACCGGAGAACATGGGAGTATAGACGCTTCGGCCGTCTATGAGAACAAGAAGCTTATTGGCATAACGATGATTAAATCCCCGGGAACTCACCGCCCATGTGTTGGAATTGATCTGCGCAACCTGAAGGCCGGGAACCTGCCTGAGCACGTCGGGAATACTTGTATATCCGGAGCGGCGGATGTCCTCCTGGGTTATTACCGAAATGGCCGCGGCGGCCTCGGAAAGCCTTTCCGGTTTCTTGGACACCGAAACAATCATGACCTGTTTCAGCTCTTCCAGGTCAAGAGAGGTAAAGTCAATGGAAGTTTCTTGGGTATCGGCCAAGCACAGCTGCTGCATACCAACAGTGAGCAAAGCACAGAAAGCGGCAACGGCAAGTGATATGACCAACGGGGTGTAGGGGCAGCCGTCACGGTTTTTTAAGAAACCCTTCATGTGTTCCTCCTTGGTGGGGTATGGGATAGATCGTATTTTTTTGAGTTTATGTTTATTTGTCCTAAAATTCAAGTTAAGATTTTAACGCAACAGACTATAAAAACCATATGGTGACGCGCCGGCCCCTGCAGCTTGGCGTGCGCACAGACAGCCGGGCAATTAACAATTGACAAAAAAGATGATACGGTATTTAGTAATAATACGAATACCATGTTTGTATAATGCTTTTGTCTGACGGTAAACAATGTACGTATTTCATAGCGAGGAAGCTGACAAGCAATGAAGCACTATTCCATTTATGTTGTCGACGATGAAGAGACCATACGTGAATGGCTGATTGCCAAACTTGAGACACACTATCACATGCGGGATTTTCCCGCAGCGGCCCCGGCAATCGAGGCGATAAAAACCCAACCGCCCGATCTTGTGCTGCTTGATATCGGGATGCCGGGTATGAACGGTATCGAAGCACTCCATACAATCAAGGGCATTAATCCCGATATCCTTGTCATTATGATATCGGCATTTGACGCAATTGATACGGTCATCTCCGCCATGAAGCTCGATGCATATGACTATGTGCTGAAGCCCATTAATAGCGACAGCCTGGAGCTGAGCATCAGAAACGCCCTTGAAAGCATCAGCCTCAGGAAGGAGGTCCAGATTCTTCAGGAAAAATATCTTCAGGAAAACCTGCCCTGTTTTGTGGGTAAGAGCCATTCCATCCAGGATGTGATGGAATTTATCGCTATGGTAGCCAAGAGCCCTGATACCCCGATTCTGATTCTGGGAGAGACCGGGACCGGCAAGGAGCTTATCGCCAGCGCAATTCATTATCGCAGTCCGAACTTCAAAGGGCCGTTAATCAGCGTAAACTGTGCCGCCATTCCCAAAGATCTTATAGAGAGTGAGCTTTTCGGCTATGAAAAGGGAGCTTTTACCGGAGCGGGCGGCGCCGGGAAAAAAGGGCTTATTGAAGAGGCCGCAAACGGGACGCTGTTTCTTGATGAGGTCGGCGACCTGAGCCGCGAGGCCCAGGCAAAGCTGCTCAGGTTTTTGGAAGAGGGTGAGTTTTACCGGGTCGGGGGAACGAAAAAAATCACGGTGAAGACCCGTGTTGTTTCCGCCACCAACCAGGACCTGGACGGTATGATTGAACGGGACCTGTTCAGAAAAGACCTCTATTTCCGCCTTGGTGTTATCAAAGTAAATGTCCCGTCACTCAACGAACGCTGTGATGATATTATACCGCTTGCCAAACATTTTCTGGTTGAGTTCAGCGGCAAGTTCGGAAAAAAATTTACCGGCATTTCTGATGCTGCAGAGCAGGCACTCAAGGAGTACAGCTGGACGGGCAATGTCCGGGAGCTGAAGAACCTTATAGAGCGTGGCGTGTTAGTAGGGAAAGGGCCTGCCTTGAGGGTTGATGATCTCGGCATTGAACCGGCAATGCACGATGAAACAGCTGCGGATTCCAAACAGGATCAGATGTTACCGGCGCTTTCTCCGGAAGGTGTTGATCTTGAAGCCATACAGAATACCATTGAAAAACAGTACATAGAAGAAGCCTTGAAAAAAACCGGGGGCAATGAAAGCAAAGCTGCACGGCTGCTTAACATGAACCACCATACATTCCGCTACCGCAAGAAGAAACTGCTTCCCGACTTGCTCATATGATATAAAATCGGATGTGCGTCACCGACACAATAGTGATTTTATTACCGGAGTGTGCCGCGCAAGCCCCGCGCACGCAACGGGATTTTCACCGGGCGGGGAGCATCACTTCACGGAGGTAATAACAATGAAACATATGATGATGAACTCTGTAGTGTCAATTTTTATTGTTTCTATTTGGGTGTTCTTGTTTGCACACGCCCAGGTGCGTGCTCAGGACAGTGCATGTGAGTATTGCGACGGGTGGTTGTGTACCGAGGGGCTCCATAAAGATTTTTTCACTACGGGCAGGCACGACCCCACAAATTGGGATGCGGCACTGTGGGAAAACACTGCAGAATATGGGGCGGACAATTCAGATGCGCAAGGTGTTGAAGAACTTGTTGTCAGGGCACAGAGCGAATACCCGTGGTCTAACGGGGAGGCCGTTGCCTTTTCCGTCAGGTACCGGCCCACTGACGGCCTTGTCGCCTACCAGGTCGGCGATGTTATGCTGGAGTTTAATTATGGGGTGAATAAGCTGTTTGAGTACATACTACCGTTTGCCAAGGCAGATGGAAACGGTAACAGCGTAGAGCTGACCGACATGTGGCTTAACGGCACGCAAATCTGCGATATCATTGCAGAAGATACGTATGTCGGTGTGCAAATCCCGCTGAGCGATGAAGACCAGCGGAGCGGTTTTACCGTTACGGGAAACGTGAAACTGATATGGAACGAAGACGGCCATCCTCAGGAAATTCCGGGTTTTCACATTTTTGCAATGAACACCCATGAAGCTCCTACCCTTATCACCCTGGCATCGTTTGAGGCGAGTGCCGGCATTAACAGCGTGACGGTGGCTTGGGAAACGGCATCAGAATCAGATAATGCAGGATTTAACATACACCGGGCTGCAGGAACCTGGTGGTTTTTTGATGTGCTGTTTGCTATGGAGCCGGAAACAGACGAGTATGAGAAGATCAACAGTGAAATTGTTCCGGCAGCGGGAGGGGAATCACATGGAAAGGTTTACTCCTATGTTGATGAATCCCTGATGTTTTGGATGACCTATTATTATAAACTGGAAAGTATTGATAACAGCGGTGAATCCAGCTTTTTCGGTCCTGTTAAAGCAACACCGGGATTGATCTGGTTCAGCAAATAATGTAGCATACCACAAAAAAGCAGGGCCTCGCCCTGCTTTTTTTTACCCTCTTGTGTCTTTTCCGGTATATCATTTCATTAGTACTGCTTTTCCGATCGAATTTTTCCAAAATGTGAAAGATTATTACAATAATAGATGCTTGTTTTGAATTTTTCATAGAAAAAATTCTAAATTTTTCTAAGTTTATGATGAGAACATATTTGCGGGTACATCCTTATTGTTTCTAACTATTTGAAATTTAATGTAAAATTGTATATTCCGTATTCTGGCACATATCATGCACTATAGAGGGTAGAGCGATAACCCGGGTATACCCATCCTCGCTAATACGTACACGCAACAGGTACTGGATCAAAAACAGCATTATCACCAAACATATATAAGCCGGAAGCGTTGCAGGCGTATATATATAATGAACGACAATAAAGGGAGAAAGAGCAATGAACATACGGAAAGAAAAAATTACATACCTGCTTGTTTCTCTGGCGGTTTTTCTTTTAACCGTGCCCGCACAGGCACCTGCAGCTCAGGAGACAAAAACCCTGGAGATAACAAAGAATGACCTGGGCGGTCCCGGTGAGTTTTTACTCTCTTTTACCCTTGGGGGTGCCAGGGTCACTGTTACCCCCAGCGCTGATGAAAACATTATTGTGCGTGCCGTCGTAACCTATGACAGCTCCATTGCAGAGCCGAGCCTCAGCACATCGGCACAGGCAGATACCTACAGCGCCGAATTCAGCTCAGGATTTACTGTGGATAGAGATTATGACGGCTATCCGCTGCAGGAATGGGACATTACCGTGGGCGCATTTGACGTTGACACTGATTTGACAATTGCCGGCGGCGGTGTCGGCGGAGACATAGAACTCGGGGGCCTGCCGCTCCGGAGCTGTTCGCTCACCATGGGAGGCGTTGATACGGATATCTATTTCAGCACACCCACAACCAGACAGGTGGAAGAGCTTTTTATATTAGGCGGAGGAATGAACATCGGGGTCTATGAAATCGGCAACACTGATTTTCAGGATTTCAGAATGATCGGGGGCGGATTTATAGCCAGCCTTGATTTTGAAGGGGCATATGAAAGCGCCCAGCATGATGTGCGCATTATCGGTGCAGGAAACCGCTTGCGCATTACCGTTCCGTCCGATGCCGGAGAAAAACTTGATGTTCTTGCCGTGGGAGCCCTTGTGGACGTGACGGGCAGCGGATGGGAGAGAGACAGATACTTGTTCTTTTTTCAGGATTTTGTAACAAGTGATTATAGTTCTCAACCAGTGAAACTGGATTTTGACATGACGGTTGCGGGTTCACTGCTTACTGTGGACCGGAATTAAAATTGCTTGTTTTTTCAATGCTACAGACGTCAGCTATGTTATTATTATGTAGACAAGGTGAAATGTTTTTTTAACCAGGGAGGTAAATTCCATGATGGCTTCATTACACATGAAATACCCGTTGATGCTCACGGTCTGTATGGTTCTGGTTGTCTGCGTGTGCGGTCCCGGCTATGCCGAGAAGAAAGAGCTTTCCGAGAAGAAAGAGCTTACAATACCTGTGGCATTGCTGCGATCGGTTCTAGAACAGGCAGGGGTAGAAGCAATGGTTGAAGTGCTTGACGAGGAGGAACGGATTAGACAGGGGACACGCGTATATGTATCCATCGATGGTTCGGAAGCCGTACTTGAACTGACTGAGGATGGAACGTTTGTGGTTGTTGAAGCAGATGATTCGTTCCTTGAGCGGGGAGTTGATGAGTTTGTCGAGTGTGTTCTGGACGTGGTGGAGGAGTTCCTGGACAAGGTGGAGAACTGCGGTATCAATCCCTTTTGTTACTGGGCATCGTCGCTGAAATTGTCGGTAGACGTCCCCGTGTGTGTTACACGGTTTTTAAGTGAAAGCCTATAGTTCGCCGGCTGTAGCGTCTGTATCCGTGCCGTGTGAAAGGTTCCGTGCATGAGGAAACGATATTTTACTCCAGTGGTTGTTTTGCTTGTGCCTCTTTGTGTCTGGGCAGCCCCTGTTTACGGGGGCGGTGCTGAACAGCAGGATGAAATCATGTCGCACATTAACAGAATTTTAGAACGTACGGGGATTCGGGATGTGGTGATCGACAGTGTTGCAGGAACCATAGCACCCGCAGAGGATGACACGGGTGACATCGGGGGTGCAATCGGAGCATGCCTGCATGAATTGACCAGGCCGGAACATGCGCCGGTGATCTTGGCACTCCAAGAGAGGATTGGTACATTTCTGCCCGGCACAATTGCAGATTCTGCCAACGCGATGCTTTCGTTTATGTGCGCAGCGGGCAGCCTTGAAGAAACAACAGCGCGAGTACTGCAGACTGATGGTGCCGGCGCGCTTGTTTGTATGGGATTTCTGCTGCCGGCAATTATTCTGCTTGGGATTGCACTGCTGTTGCTTCCCCTGGGGATACCTACAATTGCTTTGCTGAGCCTGACAGTGCTATTATTTGCGATGTATGTGAGTTGTATCGCAAGTTTGTAATGTGCTAAGAACGAAATAACAGAAACCACGAGAGAGTACTACAGGAGAATGAACTATGCTACAGGTAACGAGAAAAAACAACGTGATCGTCGGCGCGGTATGCGTTTTGCTGGTGTGTTGCTGTGCCTTTTCTGCCGAGGCCGCGGACCGTGTGCGGGGTATTCAGCCCATACATCTGCAAATTCTTCTCAATGCGGCAGGCTTCCAAGCGGAAACGATTCGGCTCGATGATGGTACCGGATTTAAGAACGGGCTTTTCATTCAGGATGTTCACAACAGCAATCTCTTAATTAAATTCCCGCGGCGGGGTATTAAACAGGGAGTGCCGTTTGTTATCGCCGTTGACGGTGTTGAGGAGCAGGTGGAGCGCTCAGGGGATGGCCGCATTACCGGGCTTGACGGGAACGGGTACCTTTTTGCGTCAGGTATTGCCGATATGGTCGACTGCATCCTTGAAGCAGCGGATACAATGATTGACGGTATTGATTCGTGCAGCGTGCTGGATATCGGGTGCATCCTGAATGCAGTGTTTGACGGGGTGCGGGCTATAATTGACTGTATATAGAACAGTTTCTCACACATACAGTTCTCTTCGGCAGGGCTCTTTTCAGGCCCTGCTTTTTTCATGTATGCAGTGCTGTTTTAACAGGTAGGTTAACACCATGCCCTTAACATTGCGTTAACAATGAAACAGCAGCAGATTTTTTTTATATCGCCATAAAATCATAAAAAAATATTTTTTTATTATGGATTTGCATTCTTAATGGTTTTGTATTATTAGTAACTGAAATGTTTCTGTTAATGAACTTGTTAATCAAAATTAACATCACCAAGAAAACATGGCCGAAAAAAGAATAATCCACAATAATTATGACATGATTTTAGAAAAAATGGTTGACGGTCTGTTCACCGTGGATGAAAACCGCGTCATAACCTACATGAATAAGGCTGCTGAGGTGATTTTAGGGTATAAAAAAGAAGAAGTAACGGGGAAAACGTGCGATTTTCTTAAAAGTCCAACCTGTATGGGCGCAATTCTTGCTAACAAAGACGGAAAATGTCCCCTTTTTTCGGAAAAGGAAATAGTACGCAAGCGCTGTGTGATTACTGCCAAGGACGGCAGCACCAAATATCTGATTAAGAACGCACAAGTGGTCAGAGAGGATGACGGAAGAATAATAGGCGGAATCGAAAATATTGTAGATATAACCCATCAGATAGAAAAAGATCGGGAGATTAACCTGTTGCAGCAGGAACTGAAAGGCAGGCGTTCATTCTGCAAGATAATCGGCAACCATTATTCCATGCAGAATATATACGCGCTGCTTGATCTTGCAAAGGACAGCAATTCCTCTGTTCTGATTTACGGAGAAAGCGGAACAGGTAAGGAACTTGTGGCCCAAGCAATACATACATCCAGTTTCCGTAAAGATAAACCCTTTATAAAGGTGAACTGTGCAGCCCTTGCCGAGACCCTTCTTGAAAGCGAGCTTTTCGGACACGTTAAAGGCGCTTACACCGATGCCATTCGCGACCGGAAAGGACGCTTTGAGGAAGCGGACGGGGGAACAATTTTTCTGGATGAGATAGGAGACCTGCCGCCATCGGTACAGGTGAAACTGCTCAGGGTTTTGCAGGAAAAGGAGATAGAGCGGGTAGGCGACAACACCAGGATACGTGTTGATGTCCACATCATTGCGGCAACGCATAAGGACCTTCCCAAACTTATCCTCGAGGGGAAATTCAGGGAAGATTTCTTCTACCGGCTTAACGTAATTCCCATCAGCATTCCTCCCCTGCGGGAACGTATGACTGATATACCGCTTCTTGTGGAGCATTTTATCGCCAAGTTTTGTCGGGAAACGGGGAAGCATATAATAACGTGCGATGAGGACACCCTGGATATCCTCATGCAGTACAACTGGCCCGGCAATGTGCGGGAGCTTGAAAACGCCATAGAATATGCGTTTGTTACGTGCAGAACGGACACCATACGCCTGTTCAATCTTCCCGAGCAGGTGCGAAACGGTTCGCAGCCGCAACCGGTGAGCATTATTCAGGAATCAGTACTCCAGGATGATAAACAGCAGATTGTTAATGCTCTTGAAGTAACCCGGGGCAATAAAACCAAGGCCGCCCAGATGCTTGGTTACAGCCGGGTAACGCTCTGGAAAAAAATGAAGAAGTTCGGTATCAGCAACGGTTTTTGCTGACACTGTTTCAGGACAACAGATTCGTTAATAACATGAGGACTTGTATCATGAATGTGGCAAAGAACAGCATCGGTGCATTTTTAGCGGCTGCGCTCTTTTTTTTCACCCCGGCGGCCGCAGGGGCAGTTGCTGCCCTTTCTCTTCAAAACGTTACGATTACCGATCTTTCGGATGCCGCCAAAACGACATTCACCAGTGGCGATGATATACGCTACAGCGTGACTGTTTCAGCCGATGTCGTATCTATTGTCCTTGCCTCGGGCTCGGTCCGGTTTGCTAGCGGCCAGACGGACGCCCTTGAGCTTCGGCTGGAGGTCCTGGAGGCTGGTGAGCACACCATATCGTGGGACAGCACGGTGCCTGAATCCGCTTCAGGTGCGGCGGCCGTTGAGGTAACCGTTCTTACGCTTCCGGGCTGGTTTGAACAGGGGCAGGCGACATTTTCCGTTACCGAGGAACCGGGTGACGACGATGATGATGCAGATGAGGATCCGACCAAACCCCTTGAGAGCTCGTCGTTTGTCTGCAGCGCATGCCACCGTGATACCTACGTGCAATGGCAGGTAACCCGGCATTTTTCCGCAATCGGCTGCGAGGTGTGCCACGGTTCGGGCAGCGATCATGTGCGCAGCATGTCACCCGACGACATAGAGGTCCCGGTCTCTTCCCAGCTGTGCGATGCGTGCCACGCCAGAAATGACGGTACCGTCATTGAGGTCGAGGACGGCCTTATAAAACCCCTGCAGCAGAAAAACGAGCTTGACAGTTCACCCCATGCAGGTATCCTTGAGTGTCTGGACTGTCATAATCCCCATTACAGCCCATCCATGGCAACCCGGCAGGCAATCAAGGTGTCGTGCAATGACTGCCATTCCAACAAGCAGGTGTATCTCAACATGCAGGAGCTGTCATGCCAGGACTGCCACATGCCCTATGCTGCTGCTAAGGATGAGTCGTATGGGTCAGGGGCGTATCGCAGGGGCGACCGGCGCTCACATATCTGGCGGATAAAGGGGGACGCCGAACCTGAAGAGATGTTTACCGACGGGGGCACAACGGTCAACAGCGACTTCCACGGCGCATTCCTGACCGTTAATTTTGCGTGCCTTGCCTGTCATGACGGCGGCGATGCCAGCAAGCTTGATTTTGAATCAGCCAGACAGACGAACACACTGATTCATTAACTATTACCACATGATTGCCTGATTATATCAAAAGGGGGTCTAGCGACCGTGACACATAAACCACTTAAAAATATCGCGTATATAATAATTATTCAGTTGCTGTTTTGTGTTGTCAGCGGAAAGCTTTATGCGGAAGACGTTGATAACTGTCTTCTCTGCCACAAGTATCCCGGCCTGGGGATCGTGGATGAAGCGGGGAACAAGGAGCTTTATTATGTGAACGAGCAGCTTTATAACAACTCGGTGCACAGCACTATTTACTGCTCGGAATGCCACCCCGATATTACCAAGTTTCCCCACCCCGACGCCAAAAAAGTCGATTGTGCAACAGTGTGCCATATCGAAGACCCCTCGACAGGCGAGCTTTTTTCCCACGCACACATGATCGATGATTTCAACCGCAGCGTTCACGGAACTGAAGGCAAGGAACATCCGGAGGATTTTCCCACCTGTACCTATTGTCACGAGAACCGCATGTTTCATCCCGTAGGCAATCTCAGCGGCACTGAGGAGGGTATTGCCCGGGAAGTGATGGGGCACTGCTACGGCTGTCACGGCAACAAAGACTGGGCTGCGCATTTTTACAAGCACTTCACCCACCGCATGCACCAGCGCCGCACATCCGAGCGGATGGTCGCGCTGTGCAGCTCATGCCATGAGGACCAGACGAAAATGGAGCGCCACGGCCTGCAAAGCGTCAGCACGTTTCGTGACACCTTCCACTGGCAGGCCATAAAATTCCAGGACCCCGACGCGCCCAACTGCATTACCTGCCATGCACCTGTCGGCTACTCATCGCACCAGATTATGCCACAGAATGAAAAAGGCTCTGCAATTTACAAAGACAATCTCGTCCAGACCTGCAGCAACCAGTTCGGGCTTCAGCAGTGTCATCCCGGGTCAACCCCCAGCTTTGCACAGGGCAAGGTGCACCCGGTACAGTTCAAGGCGGGATTTTATGAAACGGACGCAGACGCCTCCGGCGAGGCTTCTGACGGTCTGACAACGTTTACAAAGCTGTTCGGCAAGGGGATTGACGAAGAGGGAAACAGATGGTCATATATCCAGAAACTCATTCTTATTTGCATTAAATATTTTTATATACTTCTGATTACCGGTCTTATCAGTTTTATGATCGTACATCAAATCCTGGACTATTTTGCTACCAGGCGGGAGATGCACGACGGGAGAACGCATCATGGCCCACGATAATGATATTTGGAAAATAGACAAACAGGCAGCCTATCAATCCGAGGCACCAAAATACTATGTCCGCCTCAACGGACACGAACGGGCACAGCACCACCTTACCTGGAGCACATTTCTTATCCTGGCGATTACCGGCTTTATGGTTGAGATCCCCGAAGAGATGCTTGCCTATCTCGGCTCCTACCGGGAAATCGTGTTTTACTGGAGGGGCCTGCTGCACAGAATAGCCGCCGTGGTCATGATTTTCAACCTCATGTACCAGGCGTGCTACAGCCTTTTGACGGCGCCGGGCAGAAAGTACCTCTCGGCTATCCTGCCCCGGTGGCAGGACCTTCTTGACTTTGGGCATAATATGTCCTATTACCTCGGGCGCTCCCACGAAAAGCCCCTGTTTGACCGGTTCAACTACAAGGAGAAGCTTGAATTCTGGACCGGCATGATGGGCAGCGTCATTATAACCGTCACAGGATTTTTCCTCTGGTTCGAGCAGTATTTCCACAAATTCCTGTTTGACGTGAGTATTTTGGTTCATACCATGGAGGCAATTTTGGCCAGTTCGGCCATTCTGGTGTGGCACATGTACGAGGTCCACCTGAAGCCGGGCAAATTTCCCATGTCACGGATATGGCTTGACGGAAAAATTCCAGAACACGAACTTCAAGAAGAGCATCCCCTTGAATATCAGCGCATCAAGGAGGCTGAGGCAAGAGGCGAGCTGTCATAAAAGAAAAGAGGTCTACGCGTATGAACGATACCCGCCCCCTTATACTACGACTTTTCTCTGTTTTGTTCGGGTGCCTGTTTGTTCTTTTTGTTGTTACCTGTCTGTTTTTCCTGGGCAAGTTTCTTTATTTTACAACGCCCGCGGAAAAAACCGACCAGCCCGACATGAAGATGGACAGATATACCAGGACCATTGAAAAACGGCAGGGCGATCCTCATTTTCACCTCGTGGATGAGGCCGCCCGGGTCGACTTTGAGAAAACGTCCATGTGCGTGCGGTGCCACGGCAATTATTCAAACATCAAATCGGAGAAATACCGCGCGTATTACAACATGCACTCGTTTTTCCTTGCCTGTGAGACGTGCCACATACGAAAGGGCGACCGCAAAGGTGTTGCTTTTAAATGGTTTGACGATACAACGGGCGAGGTGGTTGCCACCCTTAACGGCCGAAACGGCAGCTACGGGGCCAAGATCATCCCAGTCCAGAAAGGCACCTGGGGCGAAAAGCGCCTTGATGAATACCCCCAGGCGGAAGAGGCCCTTGCGTACATCAAAAACAGGGACAGCTACTCCGAAGCCGAAAAGAAGGAGCTTAAGAAGAAATTCATGTGCCAGGTCTCCAAGGAGCCTGTTGTCTGCAAGGAATGCCACCAGCAGAACGGATATCTTAATTACCGACAGCTCGGCTACGACGAGAAGCGTGCCGCAGAGCTGTCCAGCAACCAGATTGTCAAGCTGCTTGAAGAGTACAATGAGTTCTATTTTCCGATCATTTTCGATCAGGGGGGTGAACTGGTACCGGCACCGCACAGCAAAAAGGAAGCCCGCTAGCGCTCTTATTTTTACAGCAGGACGCTGCTGAACAGTATACTTGTACGGATAATTATGAGACGACTTTTTATCACGCTTTGTGTACTAGCCCCCTTGTTCTACGGATGCGCCATGCCGGCGGGCGGTGGCCCTGGGCTGCTGCCTGCCGACAGCCCCGGCAGTGACCTGCCGGACATGGTTCTGGTGCCGGGGGGAAGCTGTCATGTCGGTTCCGACAGCGGGGACCCCGATGAACAGCCTGTTCGGGAAGTTGTCATACAACCGTTTTATATTGATGTTCATGAAGTTACCGTAGGCCAATACCAGACATTTATCGACCAAACCGGGCACCCGGCGCCCGCTTTCTGGCAGCCCGAGTTTGACCGGCCCACCGATCCTGTGGTCGGCGTGACGTGGCATGATGCCGTCGCTTTTGCCGCATGGGCGGGAAAACGTCTTCCCACAGAGGCCGAATGGGAATATGCGGCCCGGGGCGGCGCGCAGCAGGAGACCTATCCGTGGGGTGATTCACCCGACACCGGGTACGCGAATTTCAGGTCATTCGGCATAGCACCGGTAAAGAGTTTTCAGCCCAACGGGTACGGCCTGTATGACATGATCGGCAACGTCTGGGAGTGGTGTGAGGACTGGTATGAAGAAGACTACTACGGCAAGCGGTCAAACAGAAACGCCCGGGGGCCTGTTGCGGGTGCCTACAAGGTCAAGCGGGGCGGCGCATGGTATTGCGATGAAGCCCAGGTGCGGGTTGCCAACCGCTTCTATTCGCTGCCGGATACCGGCAGCTTTCACACGGGTTTCAGATGCGCAAAGTCTTTACAATAATTACTATTGTCGAGGATAGATGATGCATAGACCATATAGATACAATCGCGCTATGCCGGCCCGGGTACCCCAAAGCGCCTTTTTGCTGCTGTTGCTCCTTTCGGCTGTGGCGGGTATCGTTTCCGAGGCACAGGCCGTTGATGAAGACAACTGCCTTTTCTGTCACGGGTACAGAGGGCTCAGCTATATCAACAAAGAGGGAGCATTCAAGCTTTTGTACGTGACGGAAGACATGTACGTAAACAGCCCCCACGGGACCCTTAAATGTACGGACTGCCATTCCAGTATCGACAAGTTTCCCCACGGTGAACCGCAGAAAGTAGACTGTCTTGTTGTGTGCCACATGGACGAGCCGTCATCCGGGCTTCCGTTTTCCCACCAAAAGGTCGGGGATCATTTGGCAAAAAGCGCTCACAGCCCAACGGATAAAGACGGGAACCCTAAGGAGCACCCCGATGATTATCCTACCTGTAAAACCTGTCACATGGACCCCCTGTATCGCGACCTGGCCTTTTTCAGGAAGGAGATGCCGGGAATAAAGGAAAAGACGGTCCAGCGGTGTGCCGTCTGCCATGAGGACAGGGATTTTATGGCAAAATTTTACAACCATTTCACCTCCAGAATGCAAAAATCGAGAAAGCCCATGGAACTGATTGAGATGTGCGCCCGCTGCCACGGGGACACCGAGATGATGGAACGCCACGGATTGCCCAATCTTGTCAAGTCATACCTGGAGACCTATCACGGCAAAGCCATTGTGTACGGTGATGAACAGTCGGCCGACTGTAACGACTGCCATGTGCTTCCTGGAGAGAGTATTCATACAATAAAGTCCCAGGATGATCCGGAGTCCGCGTCCTACGAGGACAATATCTTCAAGACGTGTTCCGACATTTCATGCCACTTTGATGCCGAGATGAATCTCGCCGGCTATAAAGCGCATGTGGTTATTTCACCCAAGGAAAACCCCGTTGAATTTTATGTGTGTGTGTTTTTTGTCGTGCTGACCATTGGAAGCTTCCTTCCCCTGATGATTTTTACGGTGCTAGATATGGCACGCAACGTATTTCCCAATGCGGCATTACTTAATCTATTCACGAGAAGGTCAAAAAAGTAATATGACAAGAACTCATGTATTAGAAAAAGACGGAAAACTCTACTTTTACCGCCTAACGCTGAATCAGCGCATTCAGCACGTGCTGCTTTTTGTCTCGTTTACCCTGCTTGCCGCAACCGGCCTTCCCCTCAAGTTTCATCACACGTGGTGGGGTGAGTTTCTGTACGGTTTAGTGGGCGGCATACACTATGCACCGATTGTTCACCGCATCAGCGCGGTCATCATGACGGCGGTTTTCTTCTACCATATTATATACGTCTTTTACTGTGCATGGAAATACTACATTCTCCCCCTGAAAAAAAAGGGCACGCTCAGCGTCGTCAGCGCGGTCAAGTCCCTGCTCCAGATGCCCATGGTGCCCAACATGACCGATCTTCGGGAGCTGAGATCGACCCTTAAATATTTCCTGTTCATATCAAGCGAGCGCCCGTCGCTTGTCGCCCACGGGCTGAAAGAGAAGTTCGGCTACCTTGCCGTGTTCTGGGGTATTCCCGTCATCGGGATATCGGGCTATTTTTTGTGGGGCGAGACATTTTTTACCCGGTATTTCACCGGAAACGTGCTGAACTTTGCCTACATCGCTCACAGCGACGAGGCGCTGCTTGCAAGCATCGTTATATTTATATGGCACCTGTATAACGTGCATCTGGCGCCTGCCGTCTTTCCCATGGGCGCGTCATGGATCAACGGATACATGAGCGAGCGTGAGACGATGCAGTATCACTATGAGGATTATGTTGCGGCCATGCGGGACGCGGGCTATGAGCGCAGGATCCTTGACAACAAACTGACCGAAGGCCTTCACAGAGGACTGGTGCGGCGGCTGTTTGAGAAGCTGTACATGGGCGTTATGATTGTGGCGATCTGCATCGCAACGGTCGTTATCGTCCGGGTGATTTATGAATCGGTGTTCGTTTTCGGCTATCAGATCGTTACCACCCAACTGGTGGTTGAAGAAAAGCCCATGGTCGAGCCCGGATTTTTCGAGGAAATCGTCCTCGACGACGAGGATAACAGGACGTTTTACCGGGGCTACCGCTTTGTCAGGGAAAAGGAGGTTACCGACCATTATCACCGCATCGAGCTCGAAGTGGGACCGGAAGCAATTTCGCACTGCATCAAGTGTCACGGCGATCTGCCCCACGGAAAGTCTGAACACGTTCGCTCCTTTCTCAATATGCATAACCTCTACTTTGCCTGCCAGACCTGTCATATTCGGCCGGCGGAGGAAACGGACCGTCTGTATTACTACTGGTACAGGCGCAGCAGCGGCGAGGTTGTGTTTGATCCTGAAATCGGAGACGAGCCCATCGACAACCTGGGAATTAAGCTCACGCTGTGTGAATCATGCACGTCACAGCCGTCCATGGCTGATATAAAATCCGAGCGTCAGGAGGCTGATCAGCTGCTGGCCAGACTGAAAAACGAACTGACTACCACCGAGGAGAAGAAGGCCGTTGTTGAAACGATCCACGCAAACATCTCCGACCAGCCGATTTCCTGCACGGAGTGCCATAATAAAAAAGATCAGTTTTTGCCTTTGGAAGAGATGGGGTATCCGCCGCAGCGTGTAGAGATGGTATCCCGTGACCAGATCACAAAGATGATCAACGAATACGAGCAGTTTTACAACCCTGCGTTTCTAGACAAACGACAATGATGACCGCCGCCGGCAAAAACCAAGAGGCCGTGCTGTGCCTTTTGATTGCAGCGGGCAGTGCATCCGAAAGAAGGAAAATGAAAAAGTACGTTGCCCTTATCTGTATTCTTACGGCTCTTTCAGCCTGCCTGCCGTGCATGCACGGCGGACAGGCGTTTGCCCAGCAGCCGCCGATGCCGGTGGTTCCCGTTCGGCATCTTTTCGATATTCAGGACGATTTTAACCACCCCAGCGATGTTGCAGTGGGAGCCGGCGGCCGTATTTATGTTCTGGACGGTGTGAACAGCAGGATCAAGGTGTTTGACGCAGCGGGCGGGCGCCTTTTCGCTTTCGGGTCCCGGGGAGATGCCGCGGCACAGCTTGCGAGCCCGCTGGGACTGGACACCGATGAACAGGGGAACGTGTATGTTGCCGATTCGGGCAACAGGCGGGTTCAGGTTTTCAGCGCTGATGGGAAGTTTTTGTCCTCGTTCGGGTTCGGGGATTTGCGCGGCAGCAAACCGCCGGACCCCACGGATATTGCCGTTGACTCGACAAACAACCGCTGCTACGTGATCGATAATGATAATCACAGGGTTCTCGCATACAGCCTGGATGGATCACGCCTCATTGATCAGTGGGGCGGTATAGGCGAAAAGCCCGGTGAGTTCAGATTCCCCTTTCTTGCCGCCATGGACAGGCACGGAATTCTGTATGTGGTTGACGTTCTCAACACCCGGGTCCAGGCCCTGAACGCCCAGGGAAGGGTCATGTCCTATATCGGAAAATGGGGAGTGGATCGGGGCCAGTTGTACCGGCCCAAAGGAGTGGCTGTGGACGCCAGGAACAGGATATATATCAGCGACAGCTATCTGGGAGTTGTTCAGGTGTTCGAACGGTACAGAAAACTGCGCGGGGTGCTCGGCGATGAAGCCGGCAATCTTCTTCGCCTAAAAACCCCGACGGGATTGTGCGTAGATGACGGTGTGAGGATATATATTGTTGAAATGCTTTTGAATAAAGTATCCGTTTACCGGGTGGTGGAGTAGACGCCTATGACATGTTTGAGATCACGAGAACGCAGTGCTCCGGAGAAAAAAACAGCGTACACGCAGTATCTTATATGCTGCCTGGCGTTGTGCCTTCTTACAGGCCGTTCGTCATCCGCCCCTGCACAGATGTTTCAGGTTGAGAAGCCCGACACGGCGAAAAAGTGTGCTGTTTGTCATTTCCAGTGGGTTTACCCGTTTTTCAAGGAACACCGGGACGGCGAGCTTGTGGCCGAGCCCAAAGAGAAAATGGTTGCAACGGAAGAAATGTGCTTCTCCTGCCACGACGGCTCCATCATGGATTCGCGCAAACGGGTGTTTAACGGTTTCGGCCATAAGGTCGACGCTGTTCCGTCGGATAAGGTAACCATACCCGAGGAGTTTCCCCTTGACGATAAGGGATCGGTACAATGTTTTACCTGCCATACCCCGCACGCCGTTCCGAGCGGATCTGATGAGGACATAGGCATTTTTCTGCGCGCGCGCAACGAGAATTCACAGTTCTGCACCATGTGCCATACCGACAGGTCCGACGGAGCGAAAACGGGAAATCATTCGGTTGACGTTAGCTCTGAAACAGCCCCCCGGGAACTGCTGAGCATGGGCGGAAAATTCGGCGACGAGATGGAAAACCAGGTTGTTTGTGAAACCTGTCATATCGTGCACAGCCGGATAGATGAAGGGCTGCTGGTTGTTTCCGCCAGAAACGCACGCAACGGCACCATGCTTTGCGAAACATGCCATACCGCAAGCCCGACACTGTCAAAAACGAAAACCGCGCACACACAAAGCCACCCGGTGAATGTTAAACCGAACGATGCCGCCATACCCCAGACGTGGAGCAGCGGTGAAGACGTGGTGCGCGGTGCGGGCGGCCGGCTTGTCTGCATCACCTGCCACGCACCCCACGGGGCCGCTGAAACAAAATCGCTTCTTGCTGAAAACAACAGACAGGATTCATTGTGCGTGCGCTGTCACGAGCAGCAGGAGCCCGTCGCGGGAACGGGTCATGATTTGCGGCTGTCGGCACCCGATGTGAAAAACATTCTCGGGCAGCGTTCAGGTGATACCGGGCCGTGTTCTTCATGTCATGCCGTACACCAGGGCGGCGGCAACTATCTCTGGGCAGTGGAAAACCGCGTGCAGGACACAACACTCGACGCGCTGTGCCTGTCGTGTCATTCCGCGGGGCAATGCGGCGAGAAATTTCTGCCCGGTGAATTTTCACATCCCGTTGATATCACCGTCCCCGATGACGTAGCATCGTTGTCGCTTCCCCTGTATACACAACAGGGAGAGCCCGACAGGCGCGGCAACATGCGGTGTTTGACCTGCCATACCAGCCATGATCCCGCGCCGTTATACCCGGCGCCAGAAGACAGCACTATGCGCCAGGGCAAGTTTTTGCGGATGGGCGCGTGGCCGCCGACAGATCTTTGCATGCACTGCCACCAAAATTACGGATCGGTTGCCAAGACGGATCATGATTTGCGCATGACGGCACCTGATTATACAAATGCCGCCGGTGAGACCCCCGACCTGTCGGGCTTGTGCGGCCCGTGTCATGCCGTACACAACGCACAGCAAAAGCAGTATCTCTGGTCAGGCCCCCTGGGTGCAGCAGTGCTTGAGGGGTGGAAAGAGGATTTTACGTCGCCGCAAAACACTATGACGGCACTTTGTACCGGCTGCCATGCACCCGGCAACTGCGCGGAGACCCAGGTCACCCGGTACGGCCTGCATCCGAAAGGACTGGCCACGCCGTATGACCGAACATCCACCCAGGAGGTCACGGAAACCGTTTCGCAATTGATAGAACAGTTTCCCCTCTATACGGACGGCGGCGAGGTCGACAACAATGGAAACATTGTGTGCTCAACATGTCACAACCCGCACCAGTGGGATTCGCGTTCCACCGACGAGGGGCCCGGCGACAACATTGAAGGAAATGTAACCAACAGTTTTCTGCGGCCCGAGATCCATGGTCAGCTGTGCAGTGTGTGCCATGGTGAGGAAGGGCTGCTTAAATTTAAATATTTTCACAGCAGCCTTGGACGAACAACGGCCGGGGAGCCGTTTCCTTTCAAGTAACCAGAAAAAGATATGACGTGTAAAATGCTATTCAACCAACAGGTGTGTATTCGTAGTCTGATCATGTGTGCGGCTTTGACGCTGGGCCTGCTTATGCCCTTACATGACCGCGTGGGCGCTGCTGAAGAGGAGGAGATGATCAACCCGCACTGGACCGGCAAGCATTGTCTTGAATGCCACATGGAAGAGCCCGCTGACAAGGAAAATCTTAAATTTGACGGTGATTCACTCCAGCTGTGCAACCGGTGTCACGAAACGGAATTCGCGCGTACGGAAATTCATCCCGTCGGCGTCCAGCTGCTGCCCGAAATGAAAAAACAGTTTACCCGGGAATGGCCCATGGAAAGGGGCGCCCTTGGGTGCCTTACCTGTCATGATGCGCTGCCGCCCATGTATGAGGATTTTGCCCTTGAGCAGACAAATCCGAAATTTTTGCGGGGCGCACCATACCGTAAAATGACCGATTTCTGTTTTTCGTGCCATGTGCCTGAGAACTACAAGAAGACAAACCCTCATGAGGAGCAGCTTACCGCGGATGGCCGGATAATAGAGCGGCGCTGTTTGTACTGCCATGAATCGTTACCTGATCCGTCCCAGGTACGCACTGTTGAAGGGGTCTCGTTTCGCGGCAAACGGCAAGACATATGTTTGGGCTGCCACGGAGATAAAGAGCTTGATCATCCTGCCCGCGCGGATCACAACGTTGCGTTTCCCGAGGACATGGCGGCGCAGTTTGCGTCTCAGAAAGCGCAATACGGCGTTGATCTGCCCCTTATCGAAAACAACGTTTTTTGCGGGACATGCCACAACCCCCATCAGAAAGGGGTGCTGCAGCGAAAAGAGGTGAGTACCGGTGCAGGAGAAGACAAATTTCTCAGGCTCAACGGGTGGAACGAACTCTGCCTTACCTGCCATCACGACCAGCGCATTCCGGCCGGCATTGAAAAAACGTCCCCGGGGATCGCGCCCCCCATGCCCGCAGGACAGGCGACCGTACAGCATGACCCCTGGGCCCTGTCCAAGTGCAAGGCGTGTCACGCTATTACCGCCGATAAGCGTAGTGAACCGCAGCCGCTGTTTTTGTGCTTTCGTGAAGGGTGCCACAAGAGCGATATTGTCAGGAACACCTTTTCACATGAAAGCTCGGTTCTGGAAAACTGCAGTTTTTGTCACAGCCCGCACAGTTCCGAGCATGAGAAACTTCTCACGCGGACTGAAATGTCGCTTTGCTCGACCTGTCACCCCCTCGTGCGTGATGCGGAGGGAAAAACCGGCGAGGCCGACCATGATATGTTTACCTCATATATGATGACACTTTCGCTTTCTGCGGAAAAAGACTGCGCACTGTGCCACAGCCCCGCGCACAGGAAGCAGATAAGCACCATTGACACCGGCCTGTGCTCTCAATGCCACGAGTTTGTCAGACAAAAGATTTCACACAACGTACATCAGCGATTTGAGGAAAAGAGATGCGCACAGTGTCATAATGCACACGCAGCGCCGTATGAGTATCTGCTCAAGGAGCCGCCGGAGACATACGACAGGTAGACCGAACACACGGGTGCACGTATAGACACAGAGCAGGGCACACAGCATGCATGCACCACACAGGAAAGGAAGAAACAGTCCGTTGATTATGAAATCAGATATGCGCTACAGCTTAGCTGAAAACGAGACGTCCTGCAGGACGGAACAAGGCAGCAGTGCCATGCTGAAAGGGCTGCCGGCGGTGCTGCTGCTTATGGTATGTTTTCTGCTCGGCTGTCAAAGGGATTTATTTCAGCTCAGTATGAGCCCCGAGTTGCCCGTTATACCCGGAGCGTACTATACCGGTACGGACTCGTGTATTCCCTGCCATGATGATATCTACGACAACTATAACAAGACGATACACGCGCGGATAAAGGCCTCTGAAGGGGGGGCCCTGCACGGCACGGGATGCGAGGCGTGCCATGGTCCGGGGAGCATGCATGTTCAAAAGAAGGGAGGCGTGGACAATATTCACAGTTTCTCCCGGCTCGACGCGGCCGCCGGCTCGGAGATTTGCCTGCAGTGTCACCGGGGAATGCCTGCCATGGACTGGCGTGCGAACGTGCATGTGCTCAGCGGTGTGGGCTGCAACGAATGTCACAAATCACACAAGATTACCGCCCCGAAGATGGTGTATATGGGTGATCCCGAGATCTGTTTTTCCTGCCACCAGGAAAAAAGAGCCCAGCACCTGCTGCCGTCCCATCATCCCCTCCGGGAAAAAAAGATGAAATGCAGCAGCTGCCACAACAATCACGGATCTGAAAACAATAACCTTGTGCAGAGCAATCTCAACGATGTCTGCGCCGAATGCCATGCAGAATACCAGGGGCCGTTTGTGTTCGAACATGATCCTGTGGTTGAAGATTGCAGCATCTGTCATGATCCTCACGGCACTATCGCCAATAACCTTTTGAAGCAGAGCCAGCCCTTCCTGTGCCTGCGCTGTCATCGCGGGCACAGGGAGAATATGAAAACCGGCCCCCATCCCACCGCAGCGGCGCTGCTTACGTCGTGCACCCAGTGCCATTCACAGGTCCACGGCAGCGACCTCCCCTCGCAGGTCAGCGGGCATGGTTTAACACGATAAGGAGAGGATGTAATGCGCAACCACTCAATTGCCCTGATAACGTCGGTTCTTTTCGTTTTCTGCTGCTGTGGCACGACGGTATGTGCAGCGCAGCAGCAGACAACCGTTGAGGCAGACGCATCGGCGGGGTTCCATCATTACAATGTGAAAGGCTTTCGGGGCAAGCTTGGGGAATATGATGTCCTGGACAGCGGCACCGAAGCACGGTTTTCGCTCAGCGGCACTACCGGCGGCAGTTATTTTAATGCCCACGGGTCAATACTTGATGAGGACGACCAGACGTACCGTTTTTATCTTGATGCGCAGCGCATATTCCAGACAGACCTGACGTATCGGCGATTTAATCATTTTCTTGATCACGATCCTCTTGCAAACCAGGACTCTGTCAGGGACTTTGATGTCGGCCGGGACAACGTTATAACCCTTCAGGAAATGAAGGCGGAGAACACGCTGAGGATCCCCGCGCTGCCCTTTCTGAGATTTACCGCAGATTACCGGAACTATACCAAGCGCGGGCAGCGGCAGGCGACAACCGTCTCAAAGTGTGCCCAGTGTCACGTATCGTCGCGAAACAAACGGATAAATGAAAGCACCGATGATATCACCCTGGGCGTGGAAGGCACCTTGGGGCCCGCTACTATTACGTATCAGCATCTGTGGCGGAGCTTCAAGGAAGATGCCCGGGCCCCGGTCAACGATTACGGGGACGGCGCCTCCTTGTTCACGGCAACGGGACCACAGTCCTACAGCAGGGTTCCCGACAGCAAAACCCGGATCCACAAGGTCAGGCTGAGCTCGCGCCTTCCCTTTGCCTCATCGTTGTATGCCAGCTATCAGTGGGGCGAACGAACCAACAACGATACACACAATGACGTTGATTTCAGCAACGTGGCCTTCAGGCTGAGTAAATACGTCAGCCGCTATCTTTCCTGTGATGTTTTTTATAACAATTACCGCATGGACAATGACGCACCGGACGGCAAGGAGCGTGATATTGAAAAGGGCGGCATTAACCTCAACGGGCATTTTATCAAACGGACAAACGTCAAGCTTTCCTACCAGTGGGAAAACATCGACCGCGACAACTTTGACGAAAACTCGACCCGTAAAGAGAGATACCGCATCACCGTTAACAAACGGATACTGAAAAAATTCAGGCTGCATGCACGCTATGAAAAGACAAAGATCGACGACGCGTTTATTACCCGGGACGATAATTTCAACACCCTTGTCCAGACATCTCTTCCCAAGAGCCAGGATGAACTGTACATATCCGCGAACTGGAGCCCGCGGGCATATTTTTCCCTCACCACGAATCTGCGCTACATCAAGAGCGAGAACCACCGCTATGAAATCGATGAAGACCGCTATGAGTTCGTGCTGAGCTTTTGGTACGTCCCCTTTGAGCCGATGACCCTCAGCGGATCCTTCACCTATATTGATAACCAGGTCGACACGCCGTCGGCCTATAAGACCTACCATCTGCGTGATCCCGAGAGTGTTTTTCTGTATGATCGGGTACCCTATGACGACCGGAGCCAGGCAGTGTATTTTTCAGCAACCTATCAGCTGAATCCGCGCCTGGCCCTGACGGGTGACGGCGGCTACATGTGGAGCAGGGCCGATTTCGACACCCAGCTTGATTCCACGAACATCGGTGAATTTTCGGACCTGGAAATTGAACAGCTCCAAACGTCCCTGGGACTGACCTATCTGTACAGCAGAAATGTTCTTTTGTATGCTAAATATATATACCGGGAGTATGACGATAAAGTCCAAAATTTTCTTGACGGCCAGTTCAGCCTCATCAGCTTTGGGGTAAACTGGACGTTTTAGCCGGGACAGGGGGTGATTGTTATGGCCAAAACAGTCCTGTTTTCAGTGCTTGCGTATTTTTTCATCACCGCGCATGCATCCCATGCTCTTGTGGTTACCCTTAACGAGGAGATGGTTTCCAGCGCGAAGGCATACGGTATAGAGCACAGCAAATCGATACCGGCAGTGCTGCATGATCTGTACGGCGTTGATAAGAATGATGTTTTCACCGAATGGCTGCTTGTCAGGTCGAAATGGTACAAGCTTGCAGCACTGGCCGCGAGGAAACACCGGCACGCAGAGCACATTTCATCTGAAGATCAGGCACAGATAGTCAATGACGATGCCCTTCAGATTGATGTTATAGCATACGGCAGGAAGCTTGATTTTGCCCGGGATTACAGGGTTGAAATTGTCCAGGCAGGACGTGTGATTGAACCGGTAAAGATACATGCCGACCATTTTCAAAATGCGCAAACGGACAAAAACAGTATGAGAGGATTTCCCTGCTGTACGGCAACTATCAGGAGTTATTTTGAGTATGCTTCAATAGATCCGGCACAAAAGGCCGATGTCATCCTTAAAAAAAACGGCAGGCAAAAGACCTTTACCCTGGATTTCAGTGGGTTTAAATAGATGGTCGCTCTTGAAAAAAAAACCGTCCGGTGTTAAACATAATGATAATATTGTTAAATCCCAGTTAATATATTAACGATATTGTTAATTCGGCTGTTAACATTTTAATTAACATGTGTTCAAAGGTTCCGGTTACTTATTAGAAAAGCAAGTATTTTAAACAAGTTATGCCTTTTTACAGCTGTTTTTACAATTGGCATGAAATATGTCTATAGAAACCGTAAACATAAAATGGAAGAGTGTTACTTATGACTAGCATGCGCACCTATTTTCACGTATCCTTTATTGTTGCCTGTATCATACTGTTGTACCTTATGATGACGGGCTGTGATGACCAGTGGCCGCCGGATGACAATTCGACAACAACCACGACCGTAGAGCCCCAGGAAGAAACCAATGCCTGTGTGTCCTGTCATACGGACAAGGAACTGCTCAAGGAGGTCGCCGATCCCATTGAGTACAGCGAAGATACGGGTGAAGGCTGAGGCGGCTCTGTGCCTCCGTTGGAGGCATGGGAACGCGTGTACGTGGATGAAAGCTTCCTGGAAACGTTCCATGGAAACATCGACTGCAACTGGTGCCATGAGGGAGATGCCGAGGCATATAACGACAAGACCACCGCCCATGGCGGCATTGTCGCCTTTCCCAGCGAAGAGGCCGAGCTGTATTGCGAAGCATGCCACACCGAAGAGGCGCAACATAACCATGTGAGCATTCACACAACTCAGGACGGCTACTATGAACGGTTTACCCTCCGGTCCGGCATTGATCTGCACGATGGTGACCACGATCACGTGCTTGAGGAGTTCGAGGCCGAGTGCGGGAAATGTCATGCCAGCTGCGGGCAGTGCCACGTGAGCCGCCCCATTACCGTGGGCAGCGGCCTTAACTGGAAACACGAGTTTAAGAAGACCCCCGACATGAAGACCAACTGCACGGCATGTCACGGCTCCCGGGTAGGCGAAGAGTACGGGGGGGACCATGACGGGCTCAAGGCCGATGTGCATTATATTCCCAAGCTGTTTAAATGCGAAGACTGTCACCAGGCCCAGGAAATGCACGGCGGCGACGGAACACAGCTTACCTACCGCTATGATGAAAACAACGTAACCATGCCCAGGTGCGAGACCTGCCACAGCTATGCCAGGCAAAGCAACGGCTACCATCAGATGCACTGGGAGGGGCTTGCGGGCGTGACGGTATCCTGCCAGGTGTGCCATTCTCAGCCGTACAAGAACTGCAACGGCTGTCATGTTGCCGGGGGCGGCATTACCGGATCGTCGTATCTGAGCTTTGAAATCGGCCGCAACTACATGAAGGATAATGAGCGCTACATGGACTATGATTACATCACCGTGCGCCATATTCCCATCGGGCCCGATACCTTCGCGCCGTGGGGCATAACGGATCTTGCCTATTTTGAAACAAGCGAGCCGACTTGGAAGCTGGCCACGCCCCATAACATTCAGCGCTGGACACCCCAGACCGAGGTTGCTGAAGGCGAGACCTGCGGCACCCGATGCCATGACAGCGATTATTATCTGAGAACGGAAGATATCGACTTTTATGAAACCGCCAATTACAAGGCCGATACCGGGGAAAGCGGGTATGGGTTTGATGATATTGAACGCGAACGGGAAGCAAACGAAAGCGTAATTATTCCATACTGACGCTTATAGGTAAGAAGGGAGGTGATCGCAGCACGTGCACAGTAATACCGGGATTTGATCAGGTTTGACGGGTCCAGTGCCTGTGGAAAACAACAACCATACCTGATGTGCTCCCAAAGACAATGGTGTTTCTATCAGTTATTATTCAAAAATTATTAATGTACAGAAGGGGATTTAATTATGAAAAAGCTTTTTATCGTACTCATGCTGGCATGTGCTATGGGGCTTCCGTTTATCGGTTGCGATCCGGTAGGACCTGAACCCACACCCACGCCCACACCGGCACCCACACCCACACCGGCGCCCACGGTGAGCGAATATGATCTGCTGACCGAGGCAGGGGACGCATATTTCGGCACCTACTCAGGCGTTAATATCAATGCCGATGATTTCTTTGCCGCGGTTGCCGGCGGCGACACCCTGGCAATCTATGACTGGCGCTCGGCAGACGATTATGCTGCCGCCCATGTTACCGGCGCCGTCAACGCAGCGCTTACCGACCTGGATGAGCTGCTGCCGACCCTTGACGCCGACACACCCATCGTCAACATATGCTACACGGGCCAGTCGGCGAGTTTCGTCACGGCTGTTATGAACCTTTACGGGCTGAGCGCACAGAACCTGAAATTCGGGATGTGCGGTCTGGCAGCAGACGCCGCAATCGTGCCCGGCAGCACGAAATGGGTCGACGCCATCGCAGACGACGAGTTTGCCGACCTGCTGGAGACCACGGCAAACACCGCAACAATGACCTATGAACCTCCCGATCCCGGAACCGGCGAGACCACCCTGCAGGAGATCATTGTGGCAGGGCTCGATGCGGCAGCCGCAGGCTGGAACATCGCTGCAGCCGATGTGTTCCTGGACACGGCCGGTTATTTTATCGTCAACTACTGGCCGGAAGACCAGTATCTTGATCCGGGCCACATTCCCGGCGCGTACCAGTTTACCCCCAAGGTCGATCTTGACAGCGGGGCAAAGCTGAACCTGCTGCCCACGGACGGGACCGTTGTCGTGTACTGTTACAGCGGCCAGACCTCGGCCCAGGTGTCCGCGTACCTGCGCCTGCTGGGCTATGATGCCAAGAGCCTGCTGTACGGCATGAACGGCTTCGGCTACGAGGTTATTCCCGCATCAAAATATACGGCCCCGACAACCGACTACACGAGCATTATTGAATAAACAAGAACCCCCGAGAAACACAGGCCGGGACAGTGTGCCCCGGCCTGCGTGCCTCCTCGTTACCAGGCAGCTACAGGGCTGCCTGGTAATTTTTTTACAGCACAATAAAATCTATTGCATTCCCCCCTTTTTTAATTATATTTAAATAAAGAAGGGGGGTGTTGCACATGAGCGTACATTTTCTCAAACACAGGCATTTTCTTCATATGGAACATCCGTTAGATACATTGCTGTATTCTCTCTTAATAATTTCCATAGCAGTTCCGGCCGTTCTCTTTTTACTCACGGTTGCAGGCTTTATCGTGTACTGGTTTGCCAGATGGTTTTTCTAATGTGGAGAATGCGGCTTTCCGCCTGTCCTTGTCCGGCATCCTATTGCCACAGCGGGCAGGCTTTCCCGATACATTCCCTGTTTTTTTCATGCTGTGCACATGTGAGCTGAGCATCCGCTGTGAGTGTAACAGAAAGGTACTTTCTGCTCAACGTTGCGGACTTCTGCAGCGCGACAGCGCATTCCCGCTGACAGCAGCGCGGCGCGGTGAACCGTGCTATGTCACCGAGGATTTCGGCGGTAACCCGCTGAACGATCCGGCGTTCACGGGCCTTCAGCGGGCTGGCTTCAAGAATAACGGAAAAGGCGATACCTGCGCCCAGGGCCGCACCGCATGCCCCCCAGAAGGCACAACAGCCGCCCGGAACGGCCCGTCCCATCTCAATTCCCTTTACCATGGTCGCGTCTGACAGGTCCCCGCCGCTGTTTCGATACGCCGCAAGTATCACGCCGGGAACCAGTGCATGGTGCTCGGGGCCGTGCAGGGGGAAAAAGGGATACTCCCTGATCTGTTTGAGCAGCAACAGCATGTCCTGTTGCCCGGAGCCGAGGCAGACGCGCTTGATGTGTGCGACCGCATCCCGGGCATGGCAGGTGTCGCAGACAAAATGGCCGTTTTTGCAGACCGCAGGTGATGGTGTTTCAGCGCCGCAGTAATGACAGCGCCGCGTTACCGGTTCCCCGGCATACAGGATTTCAGCCCCGCAGACCATGCAGCCCGATGTGTGGACGACATGAGCAGCAGCTTGTGCTTTCTGTTCAGGGGGGGGCACAAAGCAGGCGCAGCTGCATTCCTGCCGGACGTTCTTGACATGGCCGCTCTCGTCGATGATGAAAACGGAATCGTCAAAAACGGCGTTTTCTGCATGGGATAACGGGGTGACGGCGCCCCGTGTGAGCACGCTGCCGTCATCGGTTATAACAGCGGCGAAGGGACCGCGATAGAGCAGTCGTGTTGCGGCAGGCGATGAGGGCTTTCTGGCCGCATAGGTGACCGAATAGAACCGGTGTCCCTTGATCTCCCGGTAGAGAAACCGCTTTTCAACGCGTGACGACTCAAAGCCGCAGTCATCGAGCATGCCGAACAGCTCCCGCTCCCGGAACGCGCCCCCGATACATTCACCCCGCAGCTTTTCGTTGTACTTAATGGAAAGGGGAATTTCCTCATCATAGGCGATATCGGATATCATGATTCTGCCGCCCGGCTTGAGGATGCGGAATATCTCTAAAAAGGTCGTCCTTTTGTCAGGAGACAGATTGATGACGCAATTTGAAATGACGACATCAGCGATACCCGAATCAATGGGCAGATCTTCAAGTATGCCTTTTCTGAAGTCGACCGTGTCATAGCCAAGGTTCTGTGCAACAGCCGGCTTTGATTTGCGTGCAAGTTCCAGCATGCTGTCTGCCATATCAATGCCGATGACCCTGCCTGCCGGTCCCGCTTGTTTTGCCGCGATAAAACACTCCACGCCCGCACCGCTCCCCAGATCAACCAGGGTTTCTCCCGGCTGCAGCGCACAGTCCATGACCGGGCTTCCGCAGCCGTAGCTGCGCACCCGTGACCGGGCGGGGATATGGGCTATGAGCTGCTCGTCGTAGGATACCGGGTTGAGAATGTCTTCATTGGTATCTTCTGCTGCGGCGCTGTAGAACGCTTTGACCAGGGTGTGGCCGTCCCTGCCGGGCAGTGACAGCACGCAGTTTGAATGGGTGAATGAGCTTTCACCCATATCATCGCTGCACAGGTGCAGGCGCTCTCCCATGCGGCAGACAAACCCCATGCGGGAATGCCGGGGCACGTACTTGCCCGCTTCCCGTGCAAGAAGATGAAGGGCGGTTCGGTTATACACCTCAGCATAGGGATCATGGCCGGTGAGGCTGCCGCCATGGATAAAGCTGTGATCAATATCGCCGCCGCCGATAAAAAACCGCAGCGGATTGTCACTGTAGCGTTCATCACGGGCTATGGACGCCCGGCGCACCTGATCCAGCACCGGGCTGTTTTTCCATACCGCTTCGAGACCCTGCGAAATATGACCGGCAAGCATCCGCTTTTCGCCGGTTAATGCGGGGGTGGGGTATATGCCGCCGTCGGGGCCTATTGACAGGGACTGCCAGCCCGCATTGCTCAGATCAAAATGTGTTCCGGGCAGGCAGAAGACCTGTGATTGTACTGCCTCGATGTTGTCTATGAGCACGTTGTAACGGTCGGCCTCCCGATACGCTTTAAAAAGCTCTCCGGCAAGAACCTCAGCGTCGGGCACGGTTTGGGTATCTGCCTTGCCGCCGGGGAAAAGCCACAGGTAATGGACGTTGTGCACACCATGCGTATATGCCGTTTCCACCAGCCGCTGCATATCCTGGTGATTGGTATTCATAACCGACATGGCGAGGGTGCAGTTGAAGTCCCGCTGTCTGAGCATCTTCAATGATGAACAGACCTTCTCAAACGTTCCCGTTCCCCGAATACGATCATGCTGGGGGGGGGTGCCGTCGAGGCTGATCTGGAAATGCAGGCGTTCGGTGTCGGCCCGGGACAGCCAGTCAGAGAAGCGCTGCAGTGCACAGGCATTGGTCAGCACCACTGCGTGTGCATCGGAGACGGCAAGGGCCTCGTCGACGGCAGATGTAATATCGGCATGCATAAAGGGCTCTCCGCCGGTGAAGTAAAAAACCCGGCATCCCAGGTCGGCTGCCTGATGAATTGCCGCGACCGCATCTTTTAGGGCAAGCTCCGTCGAATCAGACGGGCAGGATGAAAACATGCAGTGAGCGCAGCAGAGATTGCACCGGTTGGTGATGTGCAGCCAGCATTCCTTCAGGCGGTCCAGGCGCAGCCTTTCGAAACGACCGGTGTACGGTGCGGTATCGCTACCGTAAAACCGGCCAAGAAAATTGTCGATGAGCAGCAGCGATGCGGTAACGTCAGTATTATATTTTTTACTGTCGGCACGGGCGGCATCAGTGAGCGGTCCCCCCTGAAGAAGAATCTTCAGCATCTCATCTGTACGCCCGGTGGGGATGAACCAGTCGGGGTACTCGGGATAGATGTATAGGGGAACACCGTCATGCTCCAACCGTCTGTATCTGAGGATATTTTCAATATGCGATGTCATGAACTTTTCCTGAACGTTTACGTATGCAAGCCGTCGTTCTCGTTGTCGAGAAACCCCATGCGTGCGAGAAAGGCGCATGTGTGGGAGCGGCAAAAGGCGGTTTGACCGTTTCGTGCTATAAGAGCCGCCAGATCATCTGCGGTGTCGACGTCGTTCCATACGGGAAGGACGTGTACGTTCAGACCGGCATTGTTTAAAATACCCATTGTCTGTTCAAAGACCGCACCCGTGCTCCAGGAAATGGTATCAAATGCCGTGTCCAGAAAGCAGTCTTTTTTGAAACCGATAAGATAGTAGCCGCCGTCTGCGGCAGGACCGATGACGCAGTCACCTGTGGTAAGGGCGGTGAAGGCCTCTGTGATGATTGCACCGGGAAGGTCCGGGCTGTCGGTCCCTAGGATCATCACCTGATGATACCCTTCCTCATATGCTTCACGAAAGCTGTTTTTCATTCGCCGGCCCAGGTCGTGGCCGCGCTGCTCCCTATAGGTAAATCCGGTGCCGAGCCACCGAAGGCACCCGGCCCGCGCACCGGGGGGATAAAAACAAATGGTAACGGGAATGCCGGTCTGTTTCACAACCGCAAGGGTATCAAGCACGAAGCATTTGTACAGCTCGGCCGCTGTGGCATCGGAAAGAGAAACGGCCAGGCGGCTTTTTACGGTTCCCCTTTCAGGATATTTGAGAAAGAGAAGAATACGTTTTTGCGCTGTATTGTTCATGTTTGCCCTGTTGTTTGCAATTACCGAAAAAAACATACCCGTTTTTGAAAAACATGTTTCTGCACCCATTATAGAAGGAAAAAAGGCCCGGGACAAGGCCGTATCGGCTTTTATTTATAAACTGGCAGCAGTATTTCTTATCCCCCTTTTTTATAAAGATAATCACGCACTGATGCGGCTGTGTCCAAAAAAATGCCGGTTCAGTCTCTGCAGTCCGAACCGGCATTGTGATCATTACACATAGGTAGGTGTGTTACACGGGTATGCGCAGTTTTTTAAGCAGCTCTATTTTTTCGGCCTTGGTCATCTTTTTGTTCTTTAGTTCATTTTTGGCCGTGTAGAGCTTTTTGGCAGACGTGTACAGCCCTGTTTCCGGTTCCGGCACCACGCGCTTGCCCCTGCCGTAGGGGTCGTGCCCGGGGCTGTTGTCGAATTCCTCAGAGATGAGATAGATGTTGGTTGTGATAACGTCTGATCCGCCGTGGTATCCGCTGTGTGCGCCGTTTATATAGTCGGCAATGGCCCTTTCATATTGCGTGAGATCGGGGTTGTAATAGGATATCAGCCAGCAAAATCCCCTGAACTCGAAGGTGGGCGTGTCATTTTCCGATCCCCCGAAATAGGACTGGGTGCCGTCGGTGTTAAACAGTGACATGTATGCAAGGGTGGACATGGGGTTTTCAATGATATTCTGGAATGTGTGGGTTTCATTGAAACCGTAATAGCCACCCTCGTTGCCCGGATCGTTCTCATCGATGGGCCTGCCCGTATACAGCTCGAGGGTGGCAAATTTGGTCTTGTCCCAGAGGTCTTTCTGTTGGTAGAGTGATTTGCGCAGCTTGAAAAGATCTGAGGGGAAGTCTGCCTGAGGGTCATCATAGACTGCCTGGACCTGCTGGTTGATATAGTCTATTTGATCCACCTTGGGGATAATGGTAAACCCCTTGGGGGTCGTGTTGAGGTGAAACTGGCTGTCGGCCCGGTTGTCCCATTTTGCGCCGTAGGTGGTGAGCATGGGATGATGGTGCCCCCCGTTGGGAATATTGAATTCTTCTGATTCTCCCGTAAAATAGGCAATAAGCTGATCATAGTACCAGCCTTTTTCAGCTATCCACCAGTCATGAAACTCATCATCAAATTCGTTAATCGGATATGCCCACCACCAGCCGTCGTATTTTGCCAGCACGTGTCCGTCTTCCACCCAGTCGGTGAGCAGATTGTCCTGGGTGAAATACTGATTGCCGGATGCGGGATCTGTCTTCCAGGTTGCCCGGCGGTTTGACTTTCGTGTTTCTCCGGCATGCGCCCATTTTGTGTTCAACGGAAACCCGAGACCAAGACCGGCCGATGAGAGCCCCGCAAGTTTTAAAAATGATCTTCTTTTCATAATACCCCTCCTTTGTCATGTTAATAAAATGATGATATGTACATTTTGTGATAACCAGGTGTGCACATAAAAATAGGCATGCATAGTATTTCCCGTCACACTGCTCGTATCAGTTGGTAATGGCGGTTGGGTAGCAAAGGGGTACAGGTTTTGAGCGTACGTACAACACACAAACGGTTTCATTGTTTGCCTGAAACTTCCAACTTTCGCGGCCCTCCGGCTTTCGGCCTCTGCCCGCAAACCAAAGCCGGTCCCTCAGGGATCGGTTATTTACTTGGAATACTTAGAAAAGTATAGAAATAGCAGGAGTTAGTCAAGCAAAAAGTCGGCTTTACTCTACACGTGCAACTGTCATTCTATGTAAGGGTATGCCGTGATAGCCTTCAGGATTCAGGCAATCCTTTTTAAGCGGAAGAGCAGCAGATTTTGATTCAACAATACTCAGCAGAATGCATTTCTTGCAATTCCTGTTTATTTATATTACGTATGTACCTGTGGGCCTTTGCCGAGAGCTGTGGTGGCGTAGACAGGTGGTACACAATGTAAACAGTCCGGGTGAATTGTGAAGATACAATATAAATCAGCCGTTATAATGACACTATTTGGATTGGTCCTCGTGATTCTGCTTTCATGGGGATTTGATACCCTCAGCCATAGAATTGTCATGAATGAAAAGCTGCACAATATTAAAAATATCTCTTCGGAATCCGCCCGGTATCTTGATTCCCACCTTCAAGCAATAGCAGACATCGCACTCACGCTCTCCACGGCCCCGATTGTTGAAGATGGTTTGCAGAAAAGCAATTATGAATTTGCCGCACTGACCGACGAAGAACGAGCGCAAAAAATTGACAGCCTTAACCGGCAATGGGTCACCACAGCGGATGTCACCGACCCCTTTGTTCAGGCCCGCATGACCAATCCTGTTGCAGCGTATCTCAAGTCCCAGCACATGATTATACCGGGAATGTATGGTGAAATTTTTCTCACCAACCGTTATGGAGCAATGATTGCCACGACAGGCATGCTGACCACCCTGGCGCACGACCATAAATATTGGTGGGTGTCATGCTACCATGACGGCCAGGGCAGAATTTTTCTGGACGACAGGGGTTTTGATACCAGCGTGCAGGGATATGTGCTCGGCGTGGTTGTGCCGATCAAGGATAAAAACGGGATAATCGGAATTTTAAAATGCAATGTTATAATGGGGCCGTTGACCGAGGTTGTCCAAGACTTCGGCCGGCGATATGCCGGCACGATGAAAATCGTACGCACCGGCGGACTCATCGTGAGCGAGCGCAATGCCGTTCCTCTCTCACATCAGGTAAGCGAAGAACTCGCCGGTTTGCTGCGGCAGCAGGAAAGGGGTGCCGCAATCGTTACTGATACCGAAGAAAATCAGCTTGTAGCTTTTACACCCGTTCAAACAACAATGGGATCGAAAAAAATCGGTTTTGGGGGCAGTCCGAAATCACTTGATCACAGCAATGGCAATACGGGTGAAGGCTGGCATGTCGTCATCTCTCTTGCAGAAGAGGCAGCCATCGAGACCGCCCAAAAAACAACCCGATTGATTTTCATTGCCGGCGTTATCTTTGCCGTTTTAGCCGCTGTGGTTGCCCTTCTGCTGGGCAAATGGCAAGCCGGTCCCATTGTTGCACTTGCAGCGACTGCCGGCACCATCGGCGAGGGACACCTTGATGCCAGGGCAGATGTCACCTCACATGATGAGATCGGCTCTTTGGCACAATCTCTGAACACAATGGCACAGAATCTCCAAAAAACCATGACTTCACGCGACGAGCTGATCAAGGAAGTCAAACAGCGCGAACAGGCAGAAGCAGTCCTTCAAAAGAGAACCGGTGATCTTAATGAGCGCGTCAGAGAATTGAATTGTCTGTTTGGTATAGCATCATTGCTCGAAACAAAAAATATTTCTTTCGAAGAGATCCTTCAGGGTGTTGTAACCATTATTCCATCATCCTGGCAACATCCTGAAATGACCTGCGCCCGCATTGTTCTGGGAGACCGGGAATATGCGACAAAAAATTTCAGACAGTCCCCCTGGCTGCACTCACGCCCCATCATAGTACAGGGTAAGGAACACGGACAACTTGAAGTTTTTTATCTGGGGGAAAAACCGATATCCGATGAGGGGCCGTTTCTGCAGGAAGAGCAACGTCTCATCAACGCTGTTGCGTTACGAGTGGGAGAGATCGTCGAGCACAAGCGGGCCGAGGAAGCGCTTGCCCAGAGTGAAAAGAGCTTCAGGAACCTTGTTGCAAATATACCCGGCGTCATCTACCGGTGTGCCTTGAATGGAGCCCGGACCATGCGGTTCATCAGCGATGAAATCGAGGAGATTTTCGGCTACCCGGCCACAGACTTCATAGATAGTCGTATTAGATCCTATGCCGGCATTATCCATCCGGACGACGCTGTAACGGTTAAAGAAGCTGTTATGAGGGGTGTGGGCCAACGGCAGCCTTTTATCGTTGAATACCGTATCATTGATGCCGAGGGCCGTATCCACTGGCTGTACGAAAAAGGCCAGGCACTGTTCGGGGACAACGATGAGCCGCTCTATCTTGACGGTGCAATTTTTGACGTCACTGAGCGCAAGCAGGCGGAAACACTGGCAACCCGTCTTGGCCGTATTGTTGAATATTCGCTTAACGAAGTCTATATCTTTGATGCAGAGACCTTTGCGTTTATGCTCGTAAACAGGGGGGCGAGGGAAAATATGGGATATTCAATGGACGAGCTTACAAGGATGACCCCCCTTGATATAAAACCGGAGTTTACTGCTGAATTCTTTGAGGAACTGATTGCACCTCTCAGGACCGGCCAAAAGGAGATGGTACAGTTTAACACCGTTCACAGACGTAAAGATGCGACCTTGTATCCGGTGGAGGTGCATCTTCAGCTTACAACCTTTGGCTCCTCCCCTGCTTTTGTGGCGATCATCCTTGATATAACTGAGCGAAAAAGGGCAGACCAGAAAAGGGAAAAGCTTCTTAACGACTTACAGGAAGCCCTTTCGAAAGTTAAAAAACTCGGCGGTTTATTGCCTATATGTGCCTCATGTAAAAAGATACGGGACGACAAAGGATACTGGAACCAGATCGAGGCATACATCTGCAACCATTCGGAGGCAGAGTTCAGTCACAGTATTTGTCCGGAATGTGCAAGAAAATTATATCCTGATATATATGAAAAGAAATAAGGGGCTTTTTTAATCAAGGCTCCCAGGACATTATTCATAAAGTAAATGCACGGGCGGCGCGTAAGCTCCTGCCTGCGGGGCTGGAAGCTATTGAACCTCCGGGCGCGCGCGGCTGAAGTGCATGAGTAAGGCAACCACTACCATCGGCAATCAAAAATGCACATGGAGATATGGAAGCATTCGTCATGTGACACAACCCCTCAGGCATTGAGATAGTAAGATGGAACTGTACAACCTGGTCAGCTTTTCGGGAATCTTCATCCTTATGGGGGTTGCCTGGCTTTTTTCCGCGGACAGAAAAAGGGTAAACTGGCACCTGATTGTGTGGGGTCTTGTCTTTCAGCTCGCTTTTGCCTGCTTCATTTTTACGGCACCTGCGGGAATGCAGGTCTTTTTGTTCATCAATACGGCAGTTGCAAAGCTGCTTGACTGTGCTTCTGCCGGTACACGGTTTGTGTTCGGCCGCCTCGCTCTTGCCCCGGGCATGGTAAACGAGGCGGGAGAAACCTCTCTGGGAGTTTTTCTCGCCTTTCAGGCATTCCCCACTATTATATTCTTTTCCGCCCTTATGTCGGTTTTGTACTACTGTCGTATTATGCCTGTTCTCATCAAGGGCTTCGCCTGGTTTTTTACCCGTTTTATGAAGATTTCCGGTGCCGAGTCGCTGTGCGCTTCAAGCAATATTTTTGTGGGCATCGAGGCTTCCCTCACCATAAAACCCCACCTTGCCGATATGACGCGCTCGGAGCTGTGCACGGTGCTTACCGCAGGCATGGCGACGGTTGCCTCAAATGTCCTGGTACTGTATGTCATGGCGCTGGGAAAGCTGTTCCCGAATATCGCGGGACACGTGGTTTCGGCGTCCATCCTGAATGCTCCCGCGGCCCTTATCATGTCAAAGCTGCTGCTGCCTGAACGGGACCATCCGAAAACACTGGGCAGGAGTGTACCGCTCTATTATGAGCGGGAAAGCAATGTTTTCGAAGCCGTCATCAACGGCGCCGGATCGGGTGTGCGCCTCATTGTGGGAATCGTATCGCTTTTAATAGCCGTGCTGGGACTGGTGGAACTTGGGGACGTGGTGCTTGGTTTTGTCGGCGCAAAGATAAATGGTGTTTCCGGATTATCCATTGACTGGTCCCTGAAGGGACTGCTGGGGTATGTTTTTTATCCGTTCACGCTCATTATCGGTGTGCCGGCAGCTGATGCGAAGATAATAGCCTCAATTATCGGTGAGCGGGCAATCGTCACCGAGGTAACGGCCTATTTTGATCTGGCCGCAGCCATTGAAAAGGGCGTGCTGCAGCATCCACGATCTGCAATGGTTGCCGCATACGCCCTGTGCGGTTTTGCACATGTTGCTTCCATGGCCGTTTTTATCGGGGGTATCGGGGCCCTTGTGCCGGCTAAAGTACGCACCCTTTCCCAGGTGGGATTACGCGCGCTGCTGGGAGCGACACTTGCCTGCCTTATGACAGCGTGTGTGGCAGGTGCGTTTTTCAGCAGCTCCATCTTTCTTTTTTCGCCGTAAAAGAGTTCTCAAGTTCATTGTTGACAGATAATCATTTTTCATCCTATACTGAATTTTTTGTATTCTTTGACAGGTTATATTACGTAATATCACGGAGGAGGGACAATCAATGAACAGAACCACCTGTAGTATTCTGGTCGTGATGCTTGCGGCAGCACTGCTCACCGCCGCAGGAGCAGCCATTTCACAGGCGGCCGACCCCATCAAGCTGACCTATGCCAACTTTCCCCCGGCACCGACATTTCCCTGCGTTCAGATGGAGCGGTGGAAAGAGGAAGTCGAAAAGCGGACCAGCCAAGCGGTTGCCGTCCAGACATTTCCCGGCGGAACCCTTCTGGGGGCTAAAAACATGATGGACGGTGTGATTGCGGGCCAGGCCGATATCGGGTGCCTGTGCATGGCATACCAGCCGGGGCGCTTTATGATTACCAATGCAACAAGCCTGCCGGTTGGACTTCCCAATGCCGAGGTTGCAAGCCTGGTGCTCTTTGACCTGTACCGGAAATACAAACCGGAAGCATTTTCCAAGGTGAAGGTCCTTACCATGTTTTCAACGGCACCGTCAAACATTATGTCGAAAAAGGCGGTACGCAGTCTTGACGACCTGAAGGGGCTTGACCTGCGGGCGTCCGGAGGGGCCGCGCAGATCCTCAAGACATGGGGAGCAAACCAAGTGGGCATGCCCATGTCGGCAACCCCGGAAGCGCTGCAGAAGGGAGTGGTGCAGGGGCTTTTTTCTTCGCTGGAGGTCATGAAAGATTTCAAATTTGCAGAGCTGTGCAAGTACGTGACCATAACCGACACGGTGATCTATCCCTTTGCCGTTGTCATGAACATGGATGCGTGGAACGGCCTTCCCAAGGATGTTCAGAAAGTTTTTGATGAGCTTAGCCTGGAACAGTGCCGGTGGACAGGCCAGTACATGGATAATCATGTGAAAGAGTCGATCTCGTGGTCACAGCAGAACCAGAACGTTGAGATTATCCGGCTTGACGCGGGAGAACTGGCGAATTGGAACGGCATGCTCGATCCCATTACCCAAAACTGGATCAAGGATGCCGGAACTAAAGGGCTGCCTGCCAAAGCCATTGTTGACGATATAAAGGCTCTCTCCCAGAAGCACGCTCGGCAGTAGGACGTTTTTTCGGTTTTGTTTTGTATGCTGATTGGGGGTTTTGGAGTTCAGATCCAAAACCCTCAATTTTTTTGAAAAATTTTTTATACTACTGTTATGGCTGTTCTGGACACAATTACCACACTTTTAAACAGGGTGCTTATCGCCCTGGCGGGGGTTTTTCTCGTCGCAATGATCGGGCTGACCTGCGCCAATATCGTGTGCCGGTTCCTGTGGGTGCCCCTCAGGGGGACATTTGAGCTCATGGGCTTCTTCGGTGCGGTTATAACCGCCTTTGCCCTTGCCGGTGCGTGGGTGAACGGCAGCCACATTGCCGTTGATGTGCTCATTCACCGGTACCCCAAAAAGCTCCAAAGCGCGGCGGCAGTTATCAGCAATGGTCTTTCCATGGTGTTTTTCGGCGTTGCCGCCTGGCAGATTACACGCTGGGCAACCACTATCAGGCAAACGGGCGAAGTGACGGAAACCCTGCGCATCATCTATTACCCCTTTATCTACGCCGTAGCGGTGGGGTGCGCTGTTCTTGCACTCGTGCTTTTGACGGCTACCATAAAAGTCTTATGTGCTCCGGACAGAGGTGAAATGTGAGTCCCGCCATTATAGGCATACTGGGTATTATTGTTTTGCTTGCGGTATTGTTTTTTCTGGGCATCCCCGTGGGCTTTGCCATGGCCATTGTGGGCTTCTGCGGGTTTTGCCTGGTGGTGAACGTCAAGGCAGGGCTGGGGATGCTCGGCACGGACCTGTGGTCGAGTTTCTCTTCATACGGCCTTACCGTCATACCGCTGTTTATCTTTATGGGCCAGATAGCCTTTCACTCGGGCGTCAATGCGCGGCTGTACGACGCGGCATACAAGTGGGTGGGCCATATCCGCGGCGGACTTGCCATGGCAACGGTCCTTGCCTGCACGGGATTTGCGGCAATCTGCGGATCGAACGCCGCAACGGCTGCCACCATGACTACGGTTGCGCTTCCCCAGATGAAAAAATACAACTACAATGCAAAATTAAGTACCGGCACCATTGCCTGCGGGTCGACCCTCGGCGTTGTTATTCCCCCGAGTGTCGTTCTGATTGTTATCGGACTCTATACCGGCCAGTCCATAGCAAAACTTTTTTACGGCGGCATAGGGGCAGGCATTGTACTGACAGGGCTGCTCATGCTTACTATCTATATGCTGTGCCTTGTCAGAAAACAGTGGGGGCCCGTAGGGCCGGAGGTCGGTCTTAAAGACAAATTCAAAGCCCTTCCCGGTGCCTGTGAGATGCTGCTGATTTTCCTGCTCGTCATGCTGGGGCTTTATTTCGGTGTCTTTACCCCGGTTGAGGCGGGAGCGGCAGGGGCTTTTTTTACGGTTATTATCGCCCTTGTTCAGCGGGGCCTTGCCTGGCAGGGCTTCTGCGCGGCCGTTGTTGAAACACTGCGCATATCATGTATGGTTATTCTCATCGTTGCAGGCGCCAATATATTCGGCCGGTTCCTGGCGGTGACCAGGATCCCCTATGATATCGCCGCGTGGGCGTCCGGCCTTCCGGTGCCCGACGCTGTAATCATGATGATTATCTTCGGTCTGTACATAATAGGCGGTATGGTAATGGATGCTCTGGCACTGCTTATGATCACCATACCCATTTTTTTCCCCGTAGCGCAGCAGCTCGGCTACGACCCGGTCTGGTTCAGTGTTATCATAACCGTAATTACCACGCTCGGCGCCGTTACTCCGCCGGTGGGTGCAACGACCTATGTTGTGGGCGGCATGGCCAAGGATGTTCCCCTGGGACATGTGTTCAAGGGGGTTGCCTACTTTCTGCCGGCCTATATTATCTGCATAATCGTGCTCATGCTCTTTCCTTCCATTATCACCTTTCTTCCCAATCTTCTACGGTAAAATACGCACGATCTATTATCCTGACTATTTTTTCATAATGAAACTTTAATTGACACAATAGAGACTTGTTGCTATTAATACATGTATTTTTTTATTGAAAAAACTTCCCGACAGCCTGGTTCAAGAGAACATACCTGAATCCGGAAAAGGCTTGCAGATTGTCGGTACCCATTCTTGACGTCGTTGAGATATAAATGTGAGCAGAAAGGCCGCTGTGTGCCTGCAATGATTTTCTATGAGATACTGCTGGTCGGTTTAGGATTAATGCTGGGGCTGATTGTTTTTAATCAGTTTTTCAGAAAGGGCTGTGGTAACGGGGGCACCGTCGACGCAGGATCGCAAACGGATATATTCAAGGAACATACCAGGATTATCGACATTTTGAAACGGGCCGTGGAACAGAAAGCACGGGCCAGGGTGAGGATAAACGATCAGGGTAAGACCTACAGTTCATCTTTGCTGAAAATCGATACATCCCCGGGCAATTCCGGTATTATCATCGATACGCTTTTCCCAGCGGAAGGAAATGAACGCATACACGGGTCGGACTTTATGGGTATAGAGTTTAACCTGGATGAGGCGCACCACGGACATTATTCTATCCAGTATGTTTTTAATTCTTTTCTTCTTCGCTCATGTATGTTGAACGGATACCCCGCGCTGGAGATTTCTGTTCCGCCTGCCGTGCGCAGAGGGCAGAAAAGGTGTTTTCTTCGCATCGAACCATCCATCAACAGTCCGGTTTATGTGAGATTTTTTCTCGGGAAATCGGAATATGTCCAAAAGGTAATCAACATCAGCGCCGGTGGAATGTGCTTCTGTTCTGCGTTGAACAGTTCCGTTTTATCCGTGGGAAAGGTTATACATGATATGGTCCTTGATCTTCCGAGAGGGGAACAAATAAAGACTTCCGGAGCAATCCGCTCCGCGGTCAACAGCGAAATTCCTGTTGTCGTAGATAACATTCCCCACCATACGTTGTGCGGTATTGAGTTTGTGGGGCTCGAGAACAAGATGCGCGACAGTGTTTTGCGATTTGTCACCGAACGGGAGCGTCTTGAACTAAAGCGGCTCAACCGTCAGTTTGAATAGACGGGGTGTGTGCAGACCCCGCCTATCACAGAGAGCCCCGCCCGCCGCATTACTTTCTTGTCCGGTTTTTTTCACCCTTCCCGGGAAGCATTCTCCGGGATCAGATGCGGTTGAAAACTTCCCCGCAATAATGCGTCGCTCATTATAAGCATTCTGCAAGAGACGAAGCTTTACGGTTTGCCGGGTGTTTTCTCTGCGCAAGGGCATTTGCGTTATGTAAAAAATTCCATTATAGTTATCGTATCGACAATGCGGGATTGGTACTATTACCGCGGTTGCCGACGTGCAGATAGATCTTTGTGCAGGCCATAGCGATAATCCCGGCCGAAGGCTTTTCCGGTGGGTGCGTTCGGCAGCGAACCTGGGGTGTGTATGCGGGAAAGAAAAAATCGGCTTGTCATACTTATTGCCCTCCTGCTGGTCAGCGGATTTACCGCTACCAGCCTGGTGAGTTATTTTGTCTCCAGGTCCTCATTGCGCTCCCAGATTGCACAAAACGAACTGCCGCAGACAAGTGATAATAGCTATTCGGAAATCCAGCGTGATCTGCTTCGCCCCATTGCTATTTCATCTTTCATGGCAACGGACACGTTCCTGCGGGACTGGGTGGTCAACGGCGAACAGGACCAAAGCCGGATTACCCGCTATCTTAAAGCAATACAAATACAATATAATACGTTTACCAGCTTCTTTGTTTCCGAGAAAACCAAAATCTACTATCATGCCGACGGGATATTAAAGACGGTAAGACCTGATGAAGAGCGTGACAGATGGTACTTTCGGGTGCGGGAGATGATCCCTGATTATGAAATCAATGTGGATCCCGATATGGCCAACAAAGACGCCATGACCATTTTCGTCAACTACCGGGTCTACGACTACGATGAAACCTTTATAGGGGCGACCGGCGTGGGCCTTAACGTTCATGCGGTTAAGAAGCTCATAGAAAAATATCAGATGGACTACGGCCGCAACATTTTTTTCGTTGACGATCAGGGCAGCGTCGTACTCCGTGGATCCAGTTTTCCCAAAAAACAAAAAAATATTCATGCCATGGGAGGGCTTTCAGACATTGCCGTTGAGATCCTGTCGGTACAAAACGGTTCTTTCAGATATGTGCACAAAGGGAAAACGGTTCACGTAAACACCAGGTATATCCCGGAATTCGGGTGGTATCTGCTGGTGGAGAAGACCGAAGAGAAGGCCATAAGACAAATCCTTAACGCACTATTGGTTAATCTCGCGGTGTGTGGCGTTATTACACTTGTTGTCGTTATCGTAACAAGTCTTACCATTTCTTTTTATCAGAGAAGACTGGAAAAAATGGCCGTCACCGATAATCTGACCGGCGCATACAATCGTCACGCCTTTGATATCATTTTTGACCAGAATTTGAAAGATGTACACAGAAAGGAAACATGCATATCCATCATATTATTTGATATCGACAACTTCAAACGGATAAATGACAATTTCGGGCATGTTGCGGGGGACATGTTTTTGCAGCATATCACCCGCATTGCGCTCAGCAATATACGAAGTTCAGATGTCCTGTGCCGGTGGGGGGGTGAGGAGTTTATCATTCTCTTAAAAGAATGCACCATTGATGATGCCTTTAACATGGCGGAAACAATTCGGGCAGCGGTCAAGGAAACCCCCGCTTTTTATGAAGGCAAAGAAATTGCAGCCACAATCAGCCTTGGTGTGGCGCAGTATCGCGCCCCGGAAAGCCAGGAGAGCATGCTGAGCAGGGTTGACGGTGCGCTCTATGACGCGAAACACAAAGGGCGTGACCGATCGGGAAAAGCGCCGGCATAAAACAACCTTTAAAACTTATATGATGATAATTGTTCACAATTACCTTTTTCTGAAGAATAAGTAATTTCATCTATTGTAATTTAATGCCTGAATTATTATAATTTCCTATCAATTATTTATCCGTTTTGTGGTGTTCTGGGATAGATTTATTTCTTCTAATAGTTATATTTTATGGAGGTCATTATGCCACCATTTCTTAGCCTTACTGGAATGGAGGTCTTCTTCATAATTGCTACGTTCATTTTATTAGTTTTCAATGTTATACAGTGGCGTGAAAGCAGAACATCCAAGGAACCACTTTCGAACACACTAGTCGGAACATTCAACGATATTAAATTGAAGGCTAATACCGTACTATTCACATACAATGCATTATTTAATCCCAAAAATCCACACAAGGACGTTAACACTCTTCGTTGGGAATACGGTCTTTTTCTTCAATATGTGATAAACTTTTTGCAGGGCCTTCAAGAACAAGTTGTAAGCGTCCTTGTGTCACTTCGACCAGACGACAAGGAGGGAGAACTTGCTTTTCGGGCGAGAGATTACGGTCTTACTGAGCAGGATAAGGAACTTCGCCGGGAGAGCTTCGAACAGTTTAAGGCCCGTATGGCAACACCGAATACGGTTCAGTACAGAGATGAAGGAAATTAACCACCAAATTGTAGGGTGGACCCGCTGTAGCGTGTCCACCAACAGAACATCATATGAGCAATTATCATCGCTATTACAAAAAAGGGGGCATTTATTTTTTTACGGTTGTCACATATAAAAGACAGAAGTTGTTTGATAATGGCCGGTTTATCGAAATGTTGAGAAAATCATTTCGAGCCGTTATGGAAAAGCGCCCCTTTGTTCTTGATGCAATTGTTGTATTGCCTGATCACCTCCATTGCATCTGGCAATTGCCTGCTGGAGATGATGATTATTCCACACGATGGATGCTTATCAAAAAAAATATTTCCTCTGCATTAAAATCCAATAAAAATCATAGAGGGGAAAAGTTTGTTTGGCAACGACGCTTTTGGGAACACTGGTTGCGAGATGACAAAGATTGGCGTTGTCATATGGATTATATCCATTACAACCCGGTAAAGCATGGATATGTAAACAAACCTTTAAACTGGAAGTATGGTTCTTTTCGCCAAGCCGTTTCTAAAGGTTTGTATGTTGAACATTGGGGAGCATCTGCGCCATCGTCCATAGAAGGTTTGCATTATGAATGAAGGATTGGTGGACACGCTAGCGCGAGTCCACCCTACATGGTTATTTGCTCGTTAATCGATATTGGAAATGGGATAAAACTTTCCATAAAAATGATTATAAGCTATATTACATTCTGTTTTTCCTCTAATTAGTTAACACTTGCATGAGAGGAGTACAAAATGGATAAGAGACTTTTTACCATTGTATGCCTTATCGCAACTGCACTCGTGTGCATGGGGCAGAGCTCTTCATGCAGACCCCCTATGGATGCAACCGGTGACTACAGCGGCACCTGGTCGATCGAGATAAAGGACAATGAAACGGACAATGAAACGATTGAAATTGTGGATTGTCCACTTCAGATGGTCCTGGAACAGGATGTTGCCCTCAACCGCCCAAAAAATTTCAGAATTGACGGCATGGTGCACATTGATTTTTCATGCCTTGAGGAAGTGGAAAGCTGGCCGGACTGGATCGATATCCCGGCGCCCACGGATGTAACGGTCACCGGGACCATGAATGCAAGCGGACGCGTTGTGCTTGCATCGGGCGGTTGCGGTCCGGGGACCTGTATCATCCTTGCGCTGGATGGAGACGGCGCAAGCGGGGAAGAAACCGGCGAAGAAATCCCGCCCATGACATCCTTTACCGGCCAGTGGGGCATTGCCATAGGCGTTGCGTTTTTGGGAAATGCCGGTGATACCGGGCCCTTTGCGGTTTTCAGAGAGTAGCGTATCGCGATGCTCGTCATAAACCCGATCACAAAAGGAAAGGTGTTGAGATAACATGCAGCAAGAACGAGAACCATGGATGACCCCAGCGCTTGAAGCGGAACTGAAAGCGCTTGCTGCAGACGGCATGCTGACCTGCCTGCAGATACAGGAGTTTGCCGGCAAGCATACTATTGAGACTGCCAGGATGAAGCCCTTTGTTGATCTTATCGGGCTGCAGGTGAACGGCTGTACGGGGCTGTGTCTGGAGTGAACAGGAACACAGCGTAGACGTATTTGTTGTTTGCTTCGCCGGCCGGGTGCCGCATCCGGACGGCCGGAAGGAATCCATGATGTCCATTCCCGGCAACCTGCGCACCACTGCAATGGCAGTGATGCCCCATACAGATGTCGACCGTGCCCTTGCAACTGCACTGTCACTGGACATTCCGTTCTGGCCCCAACTCCCCCTGTACAGCTACTATGAAGATATGTATGTTCAGGCCTCGGAGCATTTCCCCGGGATTGTGCTGAACCTTGAGGAGAAAACGCTCCGCTTTTCAATGGAAAAATTCATGCGTGAGTTTGAAGAAACAATGGCCCGTTTTGATGAGCCTGCGTACTTTGATATCAGTGAAAACTATTCCGTCGTGTATCACCGGTTTCTTAAAACGGACCTGTCCCGCTACCGAGCTATCCGGGGCCAGCTCGAGGGGCCCGTAAGTTTCGGATTCAACGTCACGGATGAAAACAAGCGGCCCATTCTGTTTGATGACACGGTGCGTCCGTTTATGTTTGAGTTTATGGCAAAACGGATAAATGTGCAGCTTCGCAGGCTGAAAGACCTGAACCCCAACGCCTTTATGTTTGTGGATGAACCGGGCCTGCAGTTTCTGTTCAGCGCCATGTCGGGCTACGGTGATCAGACGGCACGGGGTGACATGGAAATATTTTTTTCCATGATTGAGCGGCCCCGGGGAGTGCACCTGTGCGGCAATCCTGATTGGGATTTTTTGCTGGGCCTTGACCTTGATGTACTGTCCCTTGATATTTATTCAAACGGGGACGTATTTGCCGGTTATGCTCCTTCAATACGCAGGTTTCTGGACCGGGGCGGCGTTATCGTGTGGGGAATTGTCCCCACAAACTTCGAACCCTTTGAGGAAGAGAATCTCGTGTCGCTTGAACTGCGGCTTGCAGATGTGTGGGGTGTTTTGGAAACAAAAGGGATCGACCGAAACTTTCTTTTTTCCCGCAGCCTGCTTTCCCCCGCAACCTGCTGCCTTGTCAACCCCGATGGTGAGAAAACCGTTGAAGCAGCCTTTACAATGATTAAACAGCTGTCTGAACGTCTTCGTGAGCGGTACAAGCTGGTATGAAAGAAATATATACTGCCAGGCTCAAACAGTTTTCGCGGCAGAACAATTCCGTTCTTCCCACGCCTGTTCACAAACTTGCGTTTCTCTGTTCAGGTTCCGGGCCGTCTGTTTATTGCAAGCGGGATGACCTGACCGGTTTCGGGTTGGGAGGAAACAAAACACGCAAGCTTGATTTTCTTGTTGCCGACGCCCTTTCCCATGGCTGTGATACCCTGATCGGCACAGGTGCTAATCAGTCCAATTTTTGCCGGCTTGCCGCTGCCTACGGAACAACCGCCGGTATGCAGGTTCACCTTGTCCTCGGCGGTGAAGAACCCGGCAGGCCCACCGGAAACCTTCTTCTTGACCATCTGCTGGGAGCCTCATGCCATGATGTTTCATCCTGTAATTGGAAAGACTGGCTTGCCGAGGCCGCCTCGCTCAAAGAACGTTTCAGCCGGCAGGGTTTAAAGCCGTACCTGATGCCGGTTGGAGGCTCTACGCCCATCGGTGCGCTGGGATATGTCGACGCCTTCCTGGAAATTATAGAGGACCAGAAGCGCCTGGGTGTCACGTTTGATGTTATTATCCACGCATCATCATCGGCCGGAACGCAAGCGGGATTGATCGTGGGTAAAGAGCTTGCCGGCTGGAAGGGCAGGATAATCGGAATAAGCGCGGCAAAACCGGCTGAAGAGATGAAACAGGACGTGCTCTCGCTGGCTGCAGAGACCGCAGAAACGTTTTCATGCAGCATTTCTAAAGAAAATGTTATTGTTGACGACAGCCAGCTGGGGGAAGGGTACGGCGTAAAGACACCCGGATGTGCTGAAGCTGTTTCACTGTTTGCCCGGCACGGCGGGATATATCTCGACTATGTCTATACCGGCAAGGCCGCCGCCGGTCTTTGTGCGTTTCTGCACCGGAAGTATTTTCCCGGGGATACCACAATCCTGTTCATTCACACCGGCGGCACTGTCCAGCTGTTTGCATAATCCCGCCCCGGCGGGCCTGTGACGGTTTTTATCACCCACCATACAGCCTGTTATTGACTTGCATATAACCGCGATTATTTATACTATGGTGTGCAATGATACCGTGCAGGAGGGCAACCCCATTGTTTATAAGTGCTTTACAGGATTGTGATAAAATTATTGCCGGTGACGAGACCGTTCTGAGGGAACTGCTGCACCCGGAAAAGGCCGACCTGAACATAGGCTACAGCCTTGCCCACGCTGTGCTAAAGCCCGGGCATGCATCGCTGCCCCACAGCATGAGAACCTCGGAGGTGTATTATATACTACAGGGAACAGGGATCATGCACATCGACGATGAAACGTCACACATTCGTGCTTCTCAGGCAATCTACATTCCGCCGGGATCAAAACAATATATTGATAACACAGGAGATACGGACCTGGTCTTCCTGTGCATCGTCGATCCTGCCTGGCAAAAAAGTGATGAAGAGATAGTAAAATAAAATTCGTCAATTTGTTATTTTCATGCTTGTATCCACGGTAGAACAGACCATTACCCACCACCGGATGCTTACACCGGGAGACCACGTTGTTGTGGGTGTTTCCGGTGGGGCAGATTCCGTTGCCCTGTTGCACCTGTTGCACAGGCTTCGGGACACATGGAAGCTGACCCTGACGGTTGCTCACCTTGACCACGGCATCAGGGGTGAAGCCTCGCACAAGGAGGCACGGTTTGTTCAGGCGGCTGCCGCGGAGATGGGGCTTTCCTGTATCACGGAAAAACATGATGTTTTGCACTATCAACAGGACAAAGGGATTTCTTTGCAGGAAGCGGCCCGGGAGGTTCGGTATGCTTTTTTTCATGATGTAGGGTCCCGGGTGGGTGCCGACAAAATTGCGCTGGGACACCATGCAGACGACCAGGCCGAAACCGTCCTGATGCGGTTTGTGCGGGGGGCATCACTGCGGGGGCTCGGGGGCATCCCGCCGGTTCGGGATGATTTTTTTATCCGCCCCCTTATTGCTGTTACCAGGGCGGAAATAGAAGCCTATCTCACGGGCAAGAACATCGCGTTTGTCCCCGACACCTCTCACGATGAACTGCATTATGAAAGGAACAAGGTTCGCCATGAGCTTATACCCCTGTTGCAGAAGGAGTATAATCCCCGGATTGTGGCCACGATTACCAGAATGGGACAGCTCCTGCAGATGGATGAAGAACTCCTTGGAGATATGGCCGAGCAGGCTGTCAGGCAGTGCCTGACGCACGACGACGATGGTCTGTGCTGTGCTGTTTCCGCGATTTCGGCATATCCGCTGAAACTGCATGGACGCATTATTCGAAACATCATTGCCCGGCTTAAAGGCGATATTCGGGGCCTTGATTTCATCCACATTGAAGCTGTGTGCTCGCTCCTTGTGGGCACGGGACCGTCAAAAAGAGTGCAGCTTCCCGGCGGTTGGTGCGTGTGGCGAGAATATGACAGACTTGTTTTTACCCGTGAGCAGGCGCCAAAGAGCAGCTACTGCTTTTCTTTTGACAGCATACCGGACAGTGTTATGCTAGAAAAAGCAGGCCGCAAACTGTTTTTTCGCATTGCAGAACGCTCTGACGTACCTGCGTGCTTCAGCGGCAAGAAGGGCAATGTGGAATTCCTGAATTATGATGCAGTGACACTGCCCATGGTCATACGGAACCGGCAGCCGGGAGACAGCGCATATCTGCTGGGCATGACCGGCAAAAAAAAATTAAAGGATTTTTTTATCGATTGCAAAGTCCCGGTGCGCAAACGCGGCAGTATCCCGCTTGTTCTTTTTCAGGACCAAATCGCCTGGGTGTGTGGATACAGAATCGGTGAACGCTTTAAAATACGTCCGGACACCAAACGGGTACTCAAGGTTTGGGCAGAATAATCGGACTTGTCTGAAAGACCGTCAATTTTTAGTGTTGAGCGAGCCCGCTTCTTGTGATATACATAAAAAGATAATAAATTATGTTGTAAATACAAATATATAAAACGGTTAATGACGTATTTCCAGCGTGTTAAAACAGATAGAAAAATATTAATTTATACAGAAAAGTGAAAAAGACTGATATGAATCCTTTTTACAAGAACATGGCTATCTGGCTGTCCATCGTGCTCATCATGATCCTGTTGTTTAATCTTTTTAATCAGCCTACAGCCAGACGACAGAAGGTCCTGTTCAGCGACTTCAAACTGGCCCTTGACCAGGGGGATATACAGGAAGTAAACATACAGGGAAATAACATCTACGGAACATTTTCCAATGGAAGAGAATTCAAGACCTATTCCATTAATGATTCCGAGCTTGTCAGAGAAATGCTCCAGAAGGGGGTCACCGTTGATATTCTGCCTGACGAGCAGTCGTCGTGGTGGATGCAGATTCTCATTTCATGGTTTCCCATGCTCCTGCTTATAGCCGTATGGATCTTTTTTATGCGGCAGGTTCAGGTGGGCGGCGGCAAAGCTATGTCCTTCGGCAAAAGCAAGGCGAAGCTCCTTGCGGAGACCCAGCAGAAGATAACCTTCGAAGATGTAGCGGGTATTGACGAGGCAAAAAACGAGGTTGAAGAGATAATCGCCTTTTTACAGGATCCCAAGAAGTTTACCAAACTCGGCGGCAAGATACCCAAGGGTGCCATTCTCGTCGGTGCTCCAGGGACCGGAAAAACACTTCTCGCCCGAGCCATTGCCGGCGAAGCAGGGGTGCCCTTTTTCAGCATCAGCGGATCCGATTTTGTGGAAATGTTTGTGGGGGTTGGTGCCGCCAGGGTGCGGGACCTTTTTATTCAGGGAAAAAAGAACGCGCCGTGTATTATTTTCATTGATGAGATAGATGCTGTGGGCAGACACAGGGGTGCCGGGCTCGGCGGTGGACATGACGAGCGTGAGCAGACGCTGAACCAGCTTCTTGTTGAGATGGACGGCTTTGAGTCAAACGATGGTGTTATACTCGTTGCTGCGACAAACCGGCCTGATGTCCTTGATCCCGCACTGCTTCGTCCCGGCAGGTTTGACAGGCGAATTGTGGTGCCCCAGCCGGACATACGGGGCAGGGAGGGTATATTAAAGGTCCACAGCAAGAAAACGCCCCTGTCTGATGATGTTGATTTAAAAGTCATTGCCCGCGGCACACCGGGTTTTTGCGGGGCGGATCTTGCAAACCTGGTTAATGAAGCTGCGCTGCTTGCCGCCCGGGAAGACAAGGACAAGATCGGTATGCGCCATTTTGAACTGGCAAAAGATAAGGTGCTGATGGGCGCTGAGCGAAAGAGCATGATCATCAGCCCCCAGGAGAAAAAGCTCACCGCATATCACGAAGCGGGGCACACGCTGGTGGCAAAGATGCTGCCCGGAACCGACCCCATCCACAAGGTAACGATTATTCCCCGCGGTATGGCACTGGGGCTCACCCAGCAGCTTCCCATGGATGAGAAACACACCTATCCCCGGGAATATTTAAAAAATAATATTGCCATACTTCTGGGCGGTCGTGCAGCAGAAGAGCTTGTGTTCGGTGATGTTACAACCGGAGCGGGAAATGACCTGGAACGTGCCACAGACCTTGCACGAAAAATGGTCTGCACCTGGGGTATGAGTGAGAAACTCGGACCGCTGACCTACGGCAAGAGAGAGGAGCAGATTTTTCTTGGCAGAGAAATTGCCCAGCATCGTGATTTTAGTGAAGCTACCGCAATCGAGATTGATAAAGAGGTGCGGCGGATCGTCAGTGAGAACCATGAACGGGTGAAGAACCTTCTTTCTGAAAATATTGAAACACTCACTCGTCTTGCAGAGAACCTTCTTGAGAGAGAATCACTGAACACGGACGAGATTCATACTATTGTGAATGGGAAAGATATGCGGGCGAAGTCTCCGTTTAACAACGACGTTGAGGAACCGCCGGATGAACCTGCATAATATAATCCATCGAACATGTTGGAGGCACCGGTATAGGCATTGTAAGAATGATGATGTGCTGAAAACGTAGAGTGTTATGGGTGAACAAACAAGACACGTCCCGCCACCTCTTGCCTGCCGCACAGCGGTTTTTGAATTTCACAATCGTTCCTATATCATGGGAATCCTCAACGTGACGCCGGATTCTTTTTCCGACGGGGGCAGATATTGTACTACCGAGCAGGCCGTTGCCCACGGCATGGATCTTGCACAGCAGGGGGCCGATATTATCGATATCGGGGGTGAATCAACCCGTCCCGGTGCTGGGGCTGTTTCTGCTGAGGAAGAGACGGCCCGGGTTCTTCCTGTTATCGAGGAGCTCGCGTCCAGGATTCGGGTGCCTTTGTCAATTGATACCACAAAGGCAGAGGTTGCCCGGCGGGCCCTTGACGCGGGTGCCGAAATAGTTAACGACATCAGCGCAATGCGCATGGACCCCGAAATGGCCCCGGTTGTAGCAGCGTACGAGGTCCCGGTCATACTGATGCACATGCTGGGAACCCCTGCAACCATGCAGAAAAAGACACACTATAACGACCTGCTTCACGACATCCGTGATTTTCTTGAGCAACGGATAGATGCAGCCTGCAATGCGGGGATAGCCCCGGATAGAATTATCATAGATCCCGGTATAGGGTTCGGCAAATCTGTTCACCGGGACAACTTTATTCTTCTGAACAAGCTGGCAACGTTTACCTGCCTGGGGAGGCCGGTACTCATTGGGCCTTCTCGGAAGAGGTTCCTGGGTACCCTTTTAGGGAAAGAGGTCACCCGACGGGAGGAAGGCACGGCGGCCGCGGTTGCCATTGCCGTCTATAACGGGGCAAGTTTTGTCCGTGTCCATGATGTTGAGGCAATGAAGCTGGTAGTAAAGACAGCTGATGCAATAAAAAGAGCGGAAACGTGCGAGGATATGCCCTGAACGCACGTAACAGCATCACCGGGCAAAGCATTTTGTATTTTTCAACCCCGCAGTGCATTGATATGCACCCCGGGGCTTATACATCCATTACAGTACAGTATGAACAATAGAACAATACCGTACGAGCAGGACTCTAAAGGAGATGGTGAAGCAATGGCAACACTTGCAGTAAATGTGGATCATGTAGCTACGGTACGGCAGGCACGGATGATAGAAGAACCCGACCCGGTGGCGGCCGCCGTCCTGGCCGAAAAGGCAGGATGTCACGGCATAATCGTTCATCTGCGGGAGGACAGACGCCATATACAGGACCGGGATGTTGCAATGATGCGGGATGCGGTCAGGACACGGCTCAGTCTGGAGATGGCCGCCGTTGCTGAGATTGTGGGCATAGCTCGGCGTGTTAAACCCTACATGTCCTGCCTGGTGCCTGAAAAGAGAGCGGAGCTGACGACAGAGGGCGGGCTTGATGTGGCGGGGCAGAAGGAACATATAAGACGGGTTGTTGGGGAACTGCACGATGCCGGCATCGCGGTGAGCCTGTTTGTGGATGCCGACAGACTCCAGCTTGATGCCGCACAAGAGACCGGAGCAGAGTATGTTGAGATACATACGGGCCATTATGCAGACGCGAAAACGCAGGGTGAACAGGATGGGGAATTTGAAAAAATAACAAACGGTATAGCATACGGAACATCGCTCGGGCTTAAGGTTAACGTCGGTCACGGTTTAAACTACAGCAATACCCGGCGCCTTGTTCCCCTGGCCGATATACAGGAATACAGCATAGGGCACAGCATCATTGCCCGTGCCGTGATGGTGGGCATGGAGCGGGCGGTACAGGAGATGCTTGCCATTATTGCCGGCTGACAGCACGCATGCGGGCAATATAATTATAATTGTATTGATTGTTATTATTATGATTCAGCCTCCTCGCGGATGGTTATCGACTGTTTAGAAGGGAAGGGTGCAGTGTATGTTGTAACAGCACGTGAAATGCAGGAGCTTGACCGCAGGACCATTAATGATATCGGCATACCCGGCATTGTCTTGATGGAAAATGCGGGCAGAGGGACCTGTGAGCACGTCAGGAGCTATTTCCCCGAAATACCCGGAAAACGGATTATCGTGCTGTGCGGCAGGGGCAATAACGGCGGGGACGGTTTTGTTATTGCGCGATGCTTTCACAATGCGGGCTTCAACGTGAAGGCCTTTTTGTTTGCCGACCGCGCCAGAGTCAGCGGCGATGCCTTAACGAACCTGGACGCTTTTACGGCAATGGGAGGCAGTGTCGAGGAAATCGGCGACGAGCAGCAATGGAAAGACGCGGGAAGCCACGTGCTGAACGCCGGGCTTGTGATTGACGCACTGCTGGGAACAGGGCTGTCATCAGAGGTGATGGGTCTGTACCGGCGCGTTATTGAAGATATTAACCACGCTTCCTGTATTCCCGTTGTTGCGGTTGACATTCCCTCGGGTATTGACGCCACTACCGGAGCCGTACTGGGTACAGCCGTACGGGCCGATCTTACCTGTACGTTCGGGCTCCCGAAGATGGGGCTTATTCTTTTTCCGGGTGCCGAATATGCCGGCAGTTTAGAGGTCGTTGATATCGGCATACCCCGGTCTCTTGTAAGCAGCGCCGCTATCACGGCACACCTCATGGATCAATCAGGTCCGGGCTGTTTTCTGCCGGCACGCGCCGCGGACTCTCACAAGGGCACGTACGGCCACGCGCTGATTCTTGCAGGATCCCCCGGGAAAACCGGTGCAGCGGCAATGGCGTCCCAGTCTGCAATGAGAGCAGGCGCCGGACTTGTTACCCTGGGAGTTCCCAGGACCCTCAACGGGATTCTGGAGGCAAAGCTGACCGAGGTGATGACCGAGCCGCTGCCTGATTTCGGGGAAGGTTTTCTGGGACCGGAGTCGTGGCACGGGGTGCAGGCCGTAATGGGAGGAAAACAGGCAATCGCTCTGGGGCCGGGAATCGGCGACAGGGGGGGGACGAACGAACTTGTATATAACATTTTGCAGGAAGCCGCTGTGCCGGTTATTGTTGATGCTGACGCGCTTAATGCACTTGCAAAAAACAGAGATGTCCTTAAGAAGGCGAAGGCCCCGCTGATCCTTACACCCCATCCGGGAGAGATGGCCCGCCTTGCAGGAACAACGACCAGCGCTATACAGTGCGACAGAGTCGAGCAGGCAAGGAAATTTTCCCGGGAGTTCGGTGCTATTGTTGTCTTAAAGGGTGCCCGAACGGTAATTGCCGAGCCCTCCGGGCATGTTTACCTGAATCCGACAGGCAATCCCGGCATGGCAAGCGGCGGCATGGGAGACGTGCTGACCGGCATTATCACCGGACTGGCGGCCCAGGGCATCTCCCCTTCGGCTGCCGCACAGCTTGGTGTTTTTATTCATGGCCGGATCGGCGATGCGCTTGCCGGAAAGCGTGCACCAATCGGCCTGCTGGCCACAGACCTTATAGACATGATACCAGAGGCGCTCCTGCCTTTCGTGGAGCGATAAAAGGACCAGGGCGTTTGTGCGTTGAGGGATTGGTAATTGACTGTGCAATAGAGTGTATCAATGGGAACTTTCGTGCTGCTCCTGTTTTGAAAGTATGGTTAACTGCGTGTGCCGCGAAAGCCCCGTCCCGCCCGGGGCGGGACAATGCGGGATCAGAGGACAAGCGGCACGTATCTAAATATAAAATGTAAGCGCCGGGATCCCCCGCTTTGCCCCGCGCGCACACGGGATTTTCAATAAGCGGGGAGCATCACTATGAAATATACATTTGTTTCCCATTCCCATCAGGACACCGTCCTGTTCGGCTCAGCCCTTGGAAAAGCTCTTGCACCGGGATGCGCGGTGGCACTCATTGGAGAGCTTGGTGCCGGAAAAACATGTTTTATTAAAGGGGTCGCCTGTGGTATAAACAATACCCCTGAAACGGAGGTGACAAGCCCGACATTTACCATCCTCCACGAATACGAAGGACGGCCGCCGGTATACCATTTTGACGCTTACCGTCTTTCAGGAAGCGCAGATTTGGAGGCAATAGGGTTTGATGATTACATTGACGGCAACGGTGTCAGTATTATTGAGTGGGCAGATCGGATACAGGACGCGCTTCCCCGGGAGTGCCTGACGGTTTATATTGATGTGCTGAGTGAACAGGAACGGCGTTTCACCTGTGAGTCTTCAGGACGTCGGCACGATGACGTGCTTATGAAATTTTGGGATGGGCTTGAGACGGGATGCTAGACAGGCTGTCGAACAACACCCATCTACAGACATTTTGCAGTATACATAACGCTGGATGTACCATGCTATGGAAACAATAAAGTCACCACAAAAAATTTACTTGTACGACACCACATTGCGCGAGGGCAATCAGGCTGAGGATATCTCTTTTTCCCTGGAGGATAAGCTGCGTATTACCGTCAAGCTTGATAATTTCGGTATTCACTATATTGAGGGCGGATGGCCCTCTTCGAATCCCAAAGATTTCAGTTACTTTAAGGAAATAAGATCCTACAGCCTGAAGAACAGTACGGTTGTTGCTTTCGGCAGCACGGCAAAGCCCGGCAGTTCGGTGGACAGGGACAAAAACCTTAACGACCTCATTAATGCGGGTACGGCAGCCGTTACCATATTCGGAAAATCCTGGGATGTTCACGTGCGGGACGTGCTGAAGATTGATCTTGACCAGAACCTGGAGCTCATTGAGGAATCTGTTGCGTATTTGAAAAAAAGGGTCCCCGAGGTTTTTTTTGACGCGGAACATTTTTTTGACGGATTTAAGGCAAACAGTCGGTTTGCCGTCAACGTTCTGCGGCACGCGGTTAACGGGGGTGCCGACTGCCTTGTGTTGTGTGATACGAACGGCGGTACGCTTCCGTGTGAGATGCACGATATTATCGCTCAGGTTCGCGAACAGATAGATGCTCCCCTGGGCATCCACACACACAATGACGGTGATGTTGCGGTTGCCAATACCCTTGCCGCCGTTCAAAGCGGATGTGTTCAGGTGCAGGGTGCCGTCAACGGGTACGGGGAGCGATGCGGCAATGCGGATATTTGTTCGATCATTCCCAACCTCCAGATTAAGATGGGGGTTCCCTGTGTCCCCGAGAACCACCTTGATAAGCTCACGGAAGTTTCCCACTTTATTACAGAGCTGGCAAACCTGGCGCCCGACAAGCACCAGCCGTTTGTGGGGACCAGCGCCTTCGCCCATAAGGCAGGTGTTCATGTGAGCGCCGTTAAAAAAAGGCCTGATACCTATGAACACATATCACCCGACCGGGTGGGCAATGTTCAGCGGATTCTTGTTTCAGACCAGTCGGGCAAGGCAAACATACTGCAGAAGGCCCGTGAATTCAACCTCGACATTTCACGCCATGAGCCGCTGGTTCAAGAGATCCTGAGCGATTTAAAGGAGCTTGAGAAGCAGGGATTTCAGTTTGAGGGTGCTGAAGCGTCATTTGAGCTGCGCATGAGAAACGCGCTGGGATTAAAGAAACGATACTTCGACCTTGTGGGATTTCGCGTTATCGTTGAGCGCAGGGAATCGGGCGAGCCCATGTCTGAAGCAACCATCATGGTAAAAGTCGGCGGAAATATTGAGCACACCGCGGCGATCGGCAACGGACCGGTCAATGCCCTGGACAACGCGCTGCGCAAAGCCCTGGAGACGTTTTATCCGCGGCTCAGGGAAGTCTCTCTGATCGACTATAAAGTACGCGTGTTTTCAGTGGGCAGAGGGACCGGCTCGCGAGTGAGGGTTTTGGTTGAATCCGGTGATAAAAAAGACACCTGGGGAACTGTCGGGGTTTCTGAAAATATCATCGAAGCCAGCTGGCAGGCGCTGACGGACAGTATTACCTATAAGCTTTTGAAGGACGAGATACCGAAAAATTCTCAATGATGTGCTATTCCGACAGACAGCTTATGGTCATAGGGGTCGTCGCATCGGTTTTTGCTGCGGCTGCCGTTGCTCCCCTGATGCTCCGCAACAGCAAAAAAGGGCCTGTTTTTCACAGCAGGCCGGAATTTGTTTACGAATTGCGGGGCGATGTTCCCGGGGGTGGCTTTTATTTTTTCAGCAGAAAGCAGACGCTGGGTGAGCTGCTTCAGGCGTGTGGCGGCAGCACGCCAGAAGGCCGGTATGGAGCCGTGGCGGCTGTACCGGTGAAAAACGGCAACAGGGTGATCTTTTCACGAGAGGTGCGGTTCGGCGAGATGGATGCCCGGGCCCGCTTAAATTTTTTTCTGCCCATTAAGGTAAATTCCGCCACCGCGGAAGACCTGATGTGTATACCGGGCATCGGGAAGAAGACAGCCCGGAAGATCATACACTACCGGCAGCAAAGAGGCAGCATTGCCAGCCTCAATGATCTGACGGCCGTCAACGGCATAGGCAAAAAGCGTCTGGCCTCGCTGCGGCCTTATCTGACGGTGGGTGAGAGTAAGTAACGATACGGAAACAAACAATACAAGGGGAGTTCTTATGGCAAAAGAAATACAGACCGGGGCAATGATGTCGGCTATGGAAACAGTGCAGGAATTTGTTCAGGAGAACATCAGGCAAATTTCGGCAATCGCTTTGGTGGTAATTGTGGTTGCCGCCTTTATCGGTTTTTGGCAGTACCAGAAAATAACGTCTGAGAGCAGGGCAAATGTATTATTAAACAGCGCGCTTGCCATCCTGACCGCGGAACCCGGCAAGGATGTCGACAGTACTACCCGCTTCAGCAAGGTGCTCGAACGCTTCAAACAGATTGAGGAGAAATATCCAAGTACACCCGCGGGAGCTGCAGCGCTCATGTATGCAGGGATGATGAGCTACAAGCTCAAAATGTATGAGGAAGCAATATCATTTTATAACGATTTTTTAAAAAGGGCAGACGATGCCGTTGCTTTCCTGAAACCAAGTGCTTATGAAGGACTCGGGTATGTATATGAATCACAAGGCGAGTATCAACAGGCTCTTGAGTGGTTTGAAAAGCAGCACGGTGAACAGGACGGTGAGAATTCAGAGGCACTGATGAATATGGCACGCTGCTATGAGCTTAAAGGAGACAACGTTAACGCCTGTGAGGCATATAAAACGTTTGTAAAAAAGACCCCTTCTTCTTCATTTGTTGAAATTGCCAACATAAAAATAAGGAGTCTCTGCAGCGAGGGAATGTAGCGCTACGGCTTCTGTGCCGTGTGCCTGAACCAAGCGGCATGCTACTGGTTCTTTTTCCTCTCTTTTCTTCTTTTTAACTTAAGAGAGCGTAACTGTTTTTTCCGTATGCGTTTTCTTTTTGAATTTGCCATAAACAACCCGCCTGCTTATCTATCCTGAATAATTTTTGGTGATGTGCCCGCAGTTGCTGCGGGGACATCGCTGTTTCGTTATACCTATCAAAAAAACAATACACAAGAACTAAACAAAATATCAGAGGTTATGGAGAAAATCAAGCAAAATGATACGGATCAGCATACTATCCTGCCGCGCTGTTCCCGCGGTGAGTCGTGGTGCGGGCCGATCGGAAGGTATCTGCGGTTTGACGACACATCTGTTGCCAGCGCCTGCACAAGAGAAAGCCGTCGTGGTTGGGTGATGAAACCGTTTTTTCATAAAGAAGTTGACAATATGGCCACAATGTTTACTTTTTAATAAGAAAAGAGTAACTATTGTGGGAAACCGGCATACGTATACGTACAGGCTATGTCGGGGGAATTCGGAGAGTATGATGAGTAAAGATGCAGTACCCGGCCCGCGGGAGCTTGAAAAGGAGCTCAATGAGTACCTGTCAAAGAAATACGGCGACAGGATACGTTTGTCCGTTCCCTTTCTGTTTCCCGACAAATCCGTTTTTCAGACCGAAGTCCGGGAAAAAAAGAAGGACAGACCCGGTGACCGAAAAATCAATTTTGATATGAAGCCCCGTGATCTTGAACAGTATCTCAATGAATACGTGATCAAGCAGGACCGGGCAAAGGAAATCCTGGCGACAAAGGTATGTACGCATTTTAACAGAATCAGACATCAGGATAAGGCATCACCGGTCGGCACTATTAAGAACAATATTATCATGGTCGGGCCCACCGGCGTGGGTAAAACCTTTTTAATAAAACTTATCGCACAGAAAATCGGTGTCCCGTTCATAAAAGGAGACGCGACCAAATTCAGCGAAACGGGGTATGTCGGCGGAGATGTGGAAGACCTTGTCAGGGACCTGGTCAGAGAAGCTGACGGGGATATAGACAAAGCCCAGTACGGTATTGTTTACATTGACGAAATAGACAAAATTGCCGGCAGTAGGAATTCTTTCGGCATTGATGTTTCCCGCACGGGGGTTCAGCGTGCTTTGCTCAAGCCCATGGAAGAGACCGAGGTTGACCTTAAGGTCCCCCATGATATCGTATCTCAAATGGAGGCGGTAGAGCATTTCAGAAAAACAGGCAAAAGCGAACGGAGAGTAATCAACACCAGGAACATTCTTTTTATCGTCAGCGGGGCATTCACTGAGCTTGAAGACATCATCCAGAAACGTATTGCCGCACAGGGGATGGGATTCGGGGCATTGCTCAGGACAAAAGATCACGGTGCCGCTCTGCTGCAGCGGGCTAAGGCAGAGGACCTTATTCAGTACGGATTTGAGTCGGAATTTATCGGCCGCCTTCCGATAACCGCCGTATTTGAGCCTCTGAGCGTTATGGACCTCTACGCAATTCTTAAGAACCCCAACAGTTCCGTCATAAACAGCAAAAAGAAAGATTTTCTGGCCTACGGGATTGATATACGTTTTGAGGATGACGCGCTTATGGCCATAGCCGAGATGGCGGCCCAGGAGCAAACAGGTGCCCGCGGTTTAATCAGTGCGGTTGAAAAGGTGCTCATCAAGTTTGAGAAGATGCTGCCGTCAACCGATATCAGCAAATTTGTGGTTACAACAGAAATCGTGCATGATCCTGAAAAGGGATTTGAGCATTTCATGCGCATGGAAGACTATGGACCGGTGTTCGAGCAACACCGTTTACTAGTGGCCCGTGAACGGGAAGAACTGAAAAAGAGAATTCTGGATATGCGGGCGTCCCTTGAGGATGACTGTGCATTTCTCCTGGACGATGTGTACCTTGATAACATCGTAAAGATTGCCATTGAACAACATTCAGACTATAGAAATGTTCTTGAGCAGGCAAGACTCGTTGTCGATGCTATTAGATCATTTGAGAAGCACTTTTTCGATTCGCATGAAATTGAAATACGTTTTGACGACGGCGCGGTTAACCGAACCATCTACAGCGTCATCAATGACGGCACAGAAGCAAGCGACTTTTTGAATGAACATTTTAGAAATTATCACCACGGGTTGAAACTCATTAAAGAACGGGGAGGCAGAGCATCCTTTATCATTGCAGAGGAAGCCATTGAAGATGCCCAGGGTTTTTTGAACAAAATCATAACGGAGTCCTACCGGTAAGGAGCAGACATGGCGGGAAAAGATTATTATAACGTGCTTGGCGTCAACAGAAAAGCATCTGATGATGATATAAAGAAAGCATATAAAAAGCTGGCTTTCAAGTATCACCCGGATAAGAATGCCGGCGATAAGCAGGCAGAGGACCGGTTTAAAGATATAAGCGAGGCCTATGCGGTATTGAGTGATAAAAAGAAACGGCAGCAGTATGACCAATTCGGCTCAACCGGATTCCACCAGCGCTACAGCCAGGAAGATATTTTTCGCGGTTCCAATTTGGGAGATATTTTTGGTGAAATGGGCTTCAGCGCCGATGACCTGTTCGGCCATATATTCGGCGGCGGCAGACGCAGTTCAAGCTTCAGCGGCGCCGGTGGGCGGGGCGGCAGGCGGGGCTCTGCCGGTTTCAACATGGAAGACCTGTTCGGATTCAGCCAACAGGCCCAGTCGAGAAGGGGGCAGGACCTGAGCCTCTCACTCACGATCGATTTACTTGAGGCCGCCGCGGGCTGTGAAAAAAACATCGAATACATGTATGGCGGGGAACAGAAGGGCATAAAAGTAAAGATTCCGGCCGGCATTGCCGGAGAGCAAAAACTCAGGCTTGCAGGCAAAGGGGGCGGCGGACCCAAGGGTGCTCCTGCCGGGGATCTTTTTTTAACCGTTCAGATACATGAGCACCCGGTTTTTAAGCGAGACGGGGATAATATCATTGTGACCAGGGAGATAAGAATAAGTGAGGCAGTATTGGGGGCGACCGTGGAGGTGCCGACGCTTGACGGCACGAAGAAAGTCAAAATACCCCCCGGCATTCAGAACGATACCAAGCTGAGGATCAAAGGACACGGAATGCCGCGTTTCGGCAAGGCGGGTAAAGGAGACGTGTTCGTAAGAATTCTGGTGAGCGTTCCCAAAAACCTCAACAAAGATCAGAAAAAACTGTTTGACGATTTGGCAAAAGAAGGTTTTTAGAGCATTTTCAATTGTGTTATAGCCATAGACGGTTGCAGCCGACTGGGCAGGAGCATTCGCTTAACCCGATAATCAGAGCCTGAGGCCGCTACTTACGGCTATAGTATTTTGCAAAATGCCGGAGAGGGATCAGGCTACTGCACCGCCTGTTTGAAAACGGTAATCCTGTTTTTGGCCTTGCCCAGAAACCCTATGTCGGCTACGGAAACAATGTAGAGCTCTTTCGTGTCGTCATTATCACAATCGGCCACGAGATAATCGGTCACATACCCGCCAACCATGTCGCTTGACCAGGTCGCCGTAAGATCAGTTCCGTCCCAGTTGAGGCACAACACCTTCCCCTGACTGTAATTGACCAGGTGTTCCAGAAAACCCTTTGTTTTTTTTGAATTTTTCGCCACAATTACGTCGTTCCTGGAATCGCCGTTGTAATCAGCACACAGAACACGCAGGGGAACAGTCTCGGTTTTTTCCAGGTCTTCACCCAGCACGAGTTTCGGAAAGCTGTTGGGACTGCCGCCCATCTTTTCTATGTCCTGCCATTTGACTCTGCCGGTATAGGACAAGAGTTTGAGGGTATAACGGCTGCTGACCAGGCCCTTATCAAAACCGATAAAATCTTTACTCCCGTCGCCGTCAACATCACGTTCGGCAAGACCGTAGATGCCCAGGATTCCCGGTACGATAAACTCCTCGCGTGCAAAAAGCTCGCCCTTCTTCCATACAAGCCGGAGGATCTCGCCGTTAAAGGGATTGGTTCCCTCTGCGTTTTGGCCAAGGAGTATGACATCGCCGTTTATCTGTTTATACGGCCTAAAGAACCATTTTTTAGTGGAGAAGATTTTTTTGTATTCTTTTTGACGCAATTCCAGCACAAAGGAGTTGGGATACGTGCCCTCATAGCTGCTTATATATATTTCATCTGTCCCGTTTCCGTTCATATCTGCTACGGCAATATGAACAATATTCTCATCCAACTCCGTTTCTATGCGGTCAATTTGTTCAAGATCGCTGCCGGAACTGCGAAAAATCAATATGGTATCATTGCCTGCAACGAGCAGTTCTTTTTTGCCATCCGCATTCACGTCACCGGCAGCCAGGCAATGAAGGGGTTCGTGCTTGACTACCCTGGCCGTGCTGGGAGAAGATTCAAACAGCGGTGACGGTGTGGTAAAAGAAGGTGCTTCCCGGGGCTCCGGTTTAAAGCGTGCTGTTGTTTCAAGGGGCTTTTCTTCAACACGGGATCGTGGTTCATACACCGGTGTGCCTGTGTCGCGGGAGGCGGGCTGTCCCGGGCCCCCGGCGGCAGCCGGGGGGACGTGGTCGGGTAGAGCGGGGCCGCCGATAATTTTGTTTTTGATCGTTACGGCAAAATTGTTTATTTCCGGAATCATGTTGTCGAAGCCGATGCTCTGAATAACATGAGACGAAGGGTTTTCAGTATCAAGCACATCCACCAGGAGCGTATCAACACTCAGGTTATTGCCTATTTTGGTTATGGAGCCGGAAAGAAAGAAGTCCGCCCCCAACTGTTTTGCGACTGCGGTCTGCCCGGACAACGAGTACTGTTCAGGCTGCTTTTGTACCGCCTGTTTTACCCGGTACAGGTCGATAATCGAAATTTTACCCGGCACGGTGATCCGGGAGGGAAGCAGTGCCGGAATACCGGATTGGAGATGGGACAGATCTTCCTGTGCATGCACAGCAAATTCAAAGATTGCAATTTTTACTTCACGTGCTGTAGCATCAGTGAAACACAGGAACAGTAAAAAACAGACAAACAGTGGTATGTGCGTTGAATTTTTCTTCATTGGCTCCCTTTACTAGAGAAATCGAGTGAACACTACCTGCATTTTTTGATTGTTTGCCGGAAGCCCCGTGCTCGGCACGGAGCGGCAAAAGGAAATCCCGCTTCAGCGTGACCGCAAACCAGAACCGATCCAATTGTGATCGTGTGCTTGCTTCAGAACCGGTGCCCGTGAACGAAAAAAGCACCTTTTTTCATTATGTTTCGAAATACCCCCAAATTTTTCTTGACACATATTAACAGAACCTTATATTATTTCAACTTTAATTACAAACATTGTACATAAATAGAAAAGAATATTAAAGGAAAATTTTTTTTTAATAAAAAGGGGGTGATACGACAGCTGGAAAATTTTCTTTTTGTTGAGAATGATGATTTGCAGTATCCGTGCAACGGTTAAAAAAAGAGGCGGTTGAAAAACAGCAACTTTATCCTTGACACAATAATAAATTTAGTATAGTTTTTCAACAGCTTAGAAACCAATTTAAGCAGCAAAACAACGTACACATTTTTACAAAAGGGGGAACAATGAAAAAGCCGATTTTTTATTTTACCGCACTCGTTTTTGTTTTTTCCATCTGCCTGCCCGGTGCGGTTTTTTCAGCAAGTCTGGAGGAGCAGATAAACGTGCTGAAAAAGCAGATGGAGCAGATGCAGCAGCATATACAAACCCTTGAAACACAGCTTGAAAAGACACAAAAGGACACCGAATCCGCCCATCAGAAGGTGCAAAAGGCAGCCGAAGATATGGAGCAGCGGGTATCCGAGGTGTCGGGTAAGATCAAGATCATCGACAACCTGGAGAAGAAGTTCGGCCATCTGAAGCTCGGCGGCTATGTGCGTTCACGGTGGTGGGACGGCCAGAACCAGCAGAGCTCCTTTGATGTCACCGAGATAGCCCTTAACCTCCGCTATGACGTCAGCGAAAATATTTCAGGCGAATTTCATCTGTGGTGGCACCCGAGCGGAAACGCAAGCACCGTACGTCAGCCCGAAACAGGCCGCTATAACAACTGGGCCGGACCGAACCTGTTCATTGAAAGCGCCTTTGCGGAATTCAGAAACGTCAATCTAGGGCCGGTTAAAGGCAAGCTGATCGTAGGAAAAACGCGCAACAGAGCCTATGGTATTGTTCCCGGCGGCAGTTCCCGTGGCCGGGTGACCAGCGATTACGGCCTTTTTCACGAGAGCAACGGCCAGTCCCGCATTACCGGTATCCAGTACCTTACCACATACAAAAACATCAGCTGGAACTTTGCCCTGTTTAACGGCTGGGGTATGGCAAACGCCGTGTACGGCGCCCGTCCCGGCGGTGTCCGGTTCCTGAGAACCGCACAGTCCAATCTTGACGACGACAACAACAAGGCATTCAGCACACGGCTCGGATGGAAACCCATCTGCGGCCTTAACGTCGGTGCTACCTTTTACCGTCAGAAACTCAACAACAACGACCTTGCCCAGGTCAACGCTTCCATGGGGCGCAATCTTATGGGCAACCCGACAACCGATGACGAGCATATCCGCTACGGTGTGGACCTGGCCTATGACCGGGGGCCCTTTGCCCTGAAGGCGGAATATATTCAGGGTGAAATTGCCGATATCAATGCCAACTGGTGGTATGTTATGGCAGGCTACAAAGCTCGCAAGCTCAAGATGGACTTTTATCTGCGCTATGCCCAGGCAAATTATGATCAGCACCGGATAGCCAATCTGGCGGGAAGTGGTGCATGGGACAAAGACCAGATCACCCCGCTCATTATTTACCACCTCCATCCCAGGGCAAAACTCTACTTCGAGTATTACTTTAGCATGGAGAATGCACCCAGTGGTACACATCACCGTGATAACAATTTTGGTTTTGTAGAGCTCATTCTCTTTTATTAAAATAGTAATTTTCACCGCAGAGGGGTGGACGTCCGTTCACCCCTTTTTACATTCATCAAAAGGGAGTCTATGAAAGTACTACTATCCGGAAACGAAGCAATCGCCCGGGGTGCGTATGAGGCAGGCGTGAATGTCGCTACTGCCTATCCCGGCACGCCAAGCACGGAAATTCTTGAAAACATGGCCGCCTATAAAGAAATTTATTCAGAGTGGGCGCCCAATGAAAAGGTGGCCCTGGAGGTGGCAACCGGTGCGGCCATTGCCGGCGGCAGGGCTCTTGCGGCCATGAAGCACGTGGGAGTGAATGTTGCGGCAGATCCCCTTTTTACCGCCTCCTATACCGGTGTAAAGGGCGGCCTGGTCATCATCACCGCTGATGACCCGGAAATGCACAGCTCTCAAAATGAACAGGACAACAGAAATTATGCAAAGTTCGCTAAAATACCCATGCTGGAGCCCAGTGACAGCCAGGAGGCAAAAGATTTCGTAAAGCTTGCTTTTGCAATCAGCGAAACATTCGACACCCCTGTTTTTGTTCGCAGCACCACGAGGATTTCCCATGCCAAATCGATTGTGGAACTTTCAGACCCGGTTGCCCATGATGTGCCTGACCAGCTTGAAAAACAGCCTGAAAAGTACGTCATGCTTCCCCGAAATGCCCGCATCCGTCACCCCATCGTGGAAGAACGGGTGAGAAAGCTCGGGGAATATGCCGATGGGCTTGAATATAACCGAATAGAAATCAACAACCCCGCATGCGGTATTATTACCAGCGGGGTGTGCTATGAATATGCAAAGGAGAGTTTCCCTGACTACTCCTTTCTCAAGCTTGCCTTGGTCAATCCGCTTCCCGTTGCCAAAATCAAGACGTTTGCCGCTCAGGTGAAAAAGCTGTATGTCTTTGAGGAGCTTGATCCTTTTTTTGAGGAGCAGATAAAAGCCCTGGGTATCGATATTGTGGGCAAGGAAGTGTTTCCCCTGTGCGGAGAGTTTAACCCCACCGTTGCAGCGGAGGGAATCGGGGGCACACAACAGACAACAACCGCCCCGCCGCTCATTGATTATCTGCCGCCGCGGCCTCCCAATATGTGTCCGGGGTGTCCGCATCGCGGTGTGTTTTATGCGCTGAAAAAGATGAAGGTTTTTGTGGCCGGTGATATCGGCTGCTATACCCTGGGGGCGCTGCCGCCCCTTAAAACAATGGACACCTGCATCTGTATGGGTGCGAGTATCGGTCATGCCATGGGCATCGACAAGGCCCTCGGGGACAAGGCCGTGGGCAAGGCCGTGGCGGTGATCGGTGATTCGACCTTTATGCACTCCGGGATTACGCCGCTTCTTGACATTGCCTACAACAAGGGTGCATGTACCGTTGTTATTCTTGATAATAGAACAACGGCAATGACGGGCCGGCAGGAGCATCCGGGAACCGGATACACCCTCGGGGGTGAAGAGACAAAAAGTGTCGACCTGAAAGCACTCTGCAGCGCCCTGGGCATCGACAATATTAGAACATTTTACCCGTATGATCTTGAGAAGATCGAAACGGTGCTTCGTGAGGAGGTTGCCCGGCCGGAGCCTTCCGTGATTATTTCCGAGGGGCCGTGTGTGCTGCACAGACGTGCCGGCAAGGTCAAGCAGCCACCCTACTCGGTCAGTCAGGATGACTGCAAATCATGCAAAGTGTGCCTGCAGCTGGGCTGCCCCGCCATTGAGTGGCAGAAAGGTGAGCCCAAGGACACGGCATATATCAATGAGCTACTCTGCAACGGCTGTAGTATCTGTGCACAGGTATGTACGGCAGGTGCAATAATTCGGAGCGACAAATAACATGAGCAAGGTAACAAATATCCTGATGGTAGGTGTAGGCGGGCAGGGAGTAATTCTTGCCAGTGAAATCGTGGCCGAGGTTATGATGCGGTCGGGTTTTGACGTGAAGAAGAGCGAAGTGCATGGTATGGCACAGCGGGGCGGCAGTGTCAACAGCCACGTCCGCTTTGGTGAAAAAGTATATTCTCCCATTATTAAAAAGGGAGAGGTTGATATTCTGTTCTCTTTTGAACTTCTTGAGACCATGCGTTACCTTGACTATCTGTGTGATTCACCCGTGCTCCTTGTGAACAACCAAAAGGTCCTGCCCCCTTCGGTAACTCTGGGGGCCGATGAGTATCCCGACACTATCCCGGATCTGTTGCGTGCACGATATCCTGGTTTTGAGCTTATCAATGCACTTGATACGGCACAGCAGGCCGGCAATGCCAAGGCGCTTAATATTGCCTTTATCGGCGCTCTTTCACGACAGTTCGACGTTGATCAGAAGGCGTGGAAGGATGCGATTTCATCTATGCTCCCCCCGAAACTTGTGGAGCTCAACATAAAGGCTTTTTCACTGGGCAGAGAGCACTAAAGGAAATGGAGGTTTGTAATGATTTGGAATGACGATTTTGAAACCCTGCCGCGTGAGGCACTGGAAGCCCTGCAATTGAAACGGCTGCAGGCAACCGTGCAGCGCGTTTACGCGACCGTGCCCTTCTATAAAGAAAAATTTGATGAGAAGGGGGTCAAACCATCCGACGTCAAATCACTCAAGGATTTACAGCTCCTGCCGTTTACCGTAAAAAACGATTTGCGTGACAATTATCCCTTCGGGCTTTTCAGCGTTCCCATGGAGCAGGTGGTCCGCGTGCATGCATCATCGGGAACCACCGGAAAGCCCATTGTGGTGGGCTACACCAAACGTGACATCGGCACGTGGTCGGAGCTTATGGCACGCACCCTGTCGTGTGCGGGTATCCACAAGGGTGATGTTGTTCATAACGCATACGGATACGGGCTTTTTACCGGCGGCCTCGGCGTTCATTACGGGGCGGAAAAGATCGGGGCATCCGTTATACCCATTTCCGGCGGCAATACCAAACGGCAGATTACCATTATGAAGGATTTCGGTCCCACTGCCATGACCTGCACGCCGTCTTATTCCCTGTTCCTGGCCGAGGTCGCCCGTGACATGGGTATTGATCCGGTCAATGATTTCAAGATCAGGGTCGGGTGCTTCGGCGCGGAGCCGTGGTCGGCCGAGATGCGGGACCAGATTGAAAAAAATTTCGGCGTTGATGCAATCGATATTTACGGCCTCACCGAGGTTATCGGACCGGGTGTTTCCAGCGCGTGCCTGGAAGCCAAGCAGGGCCTCCACATCTTTGAGGACCATTTCATTCCGGAAATCATTGATCCTGAAACCGGGGAAGCGCTGCCCTACGGCGAAAAGGGCGAGCTGGTCTTTACCACCATTACCAAGGAAGCCTTTCCGGTCGTCAGGTACCGGACCCGTGACATTACCTGCCTGAACCCTGAGCCGTGCGTGTGTGGGCGAACCTCCGTGCGCATGGAGCGGATAACCGGGCGGAGCGACGATATGCTTATTATACGGGGGGTCAATGTTTTTCCCTCCCAGATCGAAAGTGTTCTTATGGGAATTGAGGGAATTGAGCCCCACTACCAGCTCCTGGTCGACCGTCAGGGAACGCTGGACACCCTGGAAGTACAGGTGGAAGTGAATGAAAAGATTTTTTCAGACGAGGTGAAAAACCTTGAACGGCTTGAGAAACGCGTCGAGAAGGAAATAAAGGAGACCATCGGGACAACGGCGAAATGCAAGCTTGTTGAGCCCAAGACCATTCAGCGCAGCGAAGGCAAGGCCCAGCGGGTTATTGACAAAAGGAACATTTAAAGCGGGTATCCAAAAAATTTTTAACCTTTTGGATAATAAGGAGGCCACCTATGAAAGTAGAACAAATTTCCGTTTTTTTGGAAAACAAGTCAGGAAGGATGTCCGAGGTTGCCCGTGTATTGGGAGAGGCAGGCGTCAATATTCGGGCTTTGTGTGTTGCTGAGACGTCAGATTTCGGCATTCTGCGCATTATCGTTAATGATCATGAAAAGGCCGTCAAGGTCCTCAAAGAACGGGATTTTACGGTAAGCAAAACAGAAGTTGTGGCCGTTGAGGTGCCCGATGAGCCCGGCGGTCTTGCCCAGATACTTGGCCATCTGGACAATGAAGACATAAATGTTGAATATATGTATGCTTTTTTTGAGCGCAGTTGCGACAATGCGATAATTTTATTTCGTTTTGATGAGATCGATAAAGCTGTCCGGATCCTTTCCTCACAGGGGATAACAATTCTTGACGGCAGCAAAGTGTATACTATGTAACCGGGATACCATCTTAAAATACTAACCTTTAACAGAGGGGGGAACACCATGAAGAAATGTACTACAATACTGATGGCTGCGCTTTTGGCGCTGTGTTTTGCTTCAGGCACTTCGGCGCAGGAGCCGTATAAGGTCGGCGCGGTACTGGCTGTTACCGGGCCGGCAGCATGGCTTGGAGAGCCTGAGAAAAACACCGTTAAGATGATAGAGGACCAGATCAACGCTGCCGGCGGCATCAACGGTCATCCCCTGGAGGTAATCATTGAGGACACCGTCGGGGAAGAGGCAAAGACGGTCATGGGCGTTAAGAAGCTTGCAACACGGGACAATGTGTGTGCGATAATCGGCCCCTCACGCAGCGGATGCACCATGGCGGCCATTCCCATCGTAGAGCGCTATAAAGTTCCCATGGTTTCCTGTGCGGCGGCAGAGGCAATTGTCAACCCGCTTAAAAAGTGGGTCTTCAAAACTCCCCAGAATGATGCCGATGCCGTGAGAAGGATTTATGAAAGACTCAATGACATGAAGCTGAGCAAAGTTGCCATTATGTCGGGGACAACCGGGTTCGGTAAAGCAGGCCGCGACCAGCTGAAAAAACTTGCTTCGGAGTATACTATTTCCATAGTGGCGGATGAAACCTACGGGCCCAAGGACACCGACATGACCGCCCAGCTGACGAAAATCAAAGGTACCGATGCCCAGGCCATCATTAACTGGTCCATCGTGCCCGCCCAGACCACGGTCATTAAAAACAGAAAGCAGCTCAATATTGCCCTGCCCCTTTTCCAGAGCCACGGATTCGGCAACATAAAATATGCCACAGCCGCCGGGGCTGCTGCCGACGGGGTTGTGTTTCCCGCGGGACGGCTTCTGTGTGCCGACACCCTTGCCGATGATCACCCCCAGAAAGCCTTTCTTGCCAAGTACAAAGCAGACTATGAAGCCACGTTCAAGACCGATGCAAGCACGTTCGGCGGCCATGCACTGGATGCACTCAACCTTGTGATTGCAGCGCTCAAAGCGGTGGGCCCGGATCGTGCAAAGATCAGGGATCACATTGAAAATACTAAAAATTTTGTCGGTACCGGCGGTGTATTCAACTACGGCCCCGACAACCATGTGGGGCTTGACAAAGCAGCATTTGAAATGATTGCCGTCCAGGGCGGGAAATTTGTCGTTGCAAAATAGCGGTTACGTGTCTACACAATAACATTGAGAGGCTAAACCCGCGGCAGTTTCTCACCGGGTTTAGCCTTTTTTATATTTCGTTTTGCCAAAACCGGAAACAGCGTTATGAGCCTTTTCAGCCAGATAGTACAGTTCTTTTTTACCGGGATAACCTTGGGCAGTATTTATGCCATGGTAGCCCTTGGATTCAACATTATCTACAATGCCACAGGCATTATCAATTTTGCCCAGGGTGAGTTTGTCATGCTCGGCGGAATGATTATGGTATGGCTTTCCATTGCCGTGGGGCTTCCTATGGTCATTGCCTTTCCTCTGACCATCCTTGCCGTGACTGTTATCGGTGCGCTTTTCGAGCGGTTTGCAATTTATCCCATGAAAAAGCCTTCAGTACTCATTTTGATTATTATTACCCTTGCCGGGTCGATAGTCTTCAAGGGCGGTGCGATGCTGATATGGGGCAAAGAGACCCACACGCTGCCCCATTTTTCGGGGGAAGATCCCATTGTTATTCTCGGTGCCACGATTCTACCCCAGACATTGTGGATTATCGGGATTCTCTGTGCAGTTGTATTGATGCTTGCCTATTTCTTCAATTTTACCATGCTGGGCAAGGCAATGCGGGCATGTGCCGTTAATCCCACCGCGGCCAGCCTTGTGGGCATCAGCGTAAAGAAAGTCGTGCTGTTCTCCTTTGCACTGAGTTCCGCTATCGGAGCCGTTGCCGGCATAGTTTTTACGCCCATGGTGCTCATGGAATACGACCGGGGCGCCCTGCTTGCGCTGAAAGGGTTCTGCGCGGCAGTGCTCGGCGGCCTGGGCAACGGCATCGGTGCAGTTGTGGCAGGTATGATTATCGGGCTTCTTGAATCTTTTGGTGCCGGTTTTATCTCTTCCGGCTACAAAGACGCATTGGCACTGCTGGTGCTGCTTGTGGTGCTGTTTGTTAAACCAAGCGGTATTTTTGGCGTGAGCGAGGCAAGCAAACTGAAGGAATTTTAACGCGATGCGGTTAAAGCCGGTTTTACCGATACTTTTTTTTTCATGTGCTGTGCTGTGTGGCCCCTTTTTTATTACCAGTCCCTATTTTCTGGAAATCCTGATTTTTATCGGTATTTACAGTCTGATAACCTTGGGCCTGAACCTGCTTATGGGATTTGCCGGCCAGATATCTCTGGGGCATGCGGCCTTTTATGCCATAGGTGCTTACAGTTCGGCGATACTTACCACGCGCTATAATATGCACTTCGGCATTTCAATACCCATTGCCCTGTGTATGGCTGCCGGGATTGCCTATATTGTGGGGGTGCCAAGCCTCCGGCTCAAGGGCCATTATCTTGCAATGGCAACCCTTGCATTTGGAGAAATCATCCATATTTGTCTGAATGCGGCCGTTGACCTTACCGGTGGTCCCTCCGGTATCGCCGGTATACCCCAGATGCAGGTGGGGCAGTTCGTGTTTGATACCGAGATAAAATATTATTATCTTGTGTGGGCAATATTTATCGTGCTTTTCATTATGACCCAGAACATCATTCATTCCCGGGTGGGAAGGGCCCTGCAGTCGATACACGGCAGCGAAACGGCCGCCAGCGCCATGGGCGTCAATGTGGCAAATTATAAGGTACAGGTCTTCATGTTAAGCGCCGTGTTCGCGGCACTTTCCGGTGTGCTGTATGCTCATTATATTACCTTTATCAGCCCCCAGACAAGTGATCTCATGTTTTCCATCCGCCTGGTGACCATGGTTGTTGTGGGTGGTATGGGGCATATTTGGGGAGGGCTGCTGGGGGCCGGCATACTGACGGTTCTGCCTGAATTTTTAAGTATTTTTGAAGATTATGACATGCTTATCTACGGATGCATTCTTCTGGTTATGGTCATGTTTCTCCCCGGCGGTGTTGTCAGGGGGGCAGAGGTTGTGTACAGCAAATTAATTAACCTGATAAGGCGGTCGAAAGGTGAGTGAGACGGTACTGCAGGCGTGCAATATCCGGAAAGAGTTCGGCGGCATTGTCGCGCTTGACGCCCTTAGCTTTGATATCGGCCGGGGCAGTATTACCGCAATTATAGGGCCCAACGGTGCCGGGAAAACCACGCTCATCAATGTTATGAGCGGGCTGTTTCCACCGGAGCGCGGTACTATTGTGCTGAATGGTAATGCCATCACCGGTCGTAAAAGCCATGACATCTCCCGCCTGGGCATTGCCCGGACCTTTCAGACAGCCCAGATTTTCAATAACATGACAGTGCTTGAAAACGTTATGGTGGGACGCCACACAAAAACCACGGCCGGGATGTTTCGTGCGGCGCTGACGCTTCCCGGCGCACGGCGTGAGGAAAAGCAGATACGTGAGAAAGCATTGCATTTTCTCGGCATGGTGGGGCTCCGGGACGCTGCCGGACTGCCCGCTGCAAGCATTCCCATCGGCAACCAGCGGCTTCTGGAGATTGCCCGGGCGCTTGCCGTAGAGCCGGACGTGCTCCTGCTTGATGAGCCTGCCGCTGGTTTGAATACTCAGGAGACCCGTACGCTGGGTGAGCTTATTCGCACCATCAAATCACTGGGCATGACGGTTATTATTATTGAGCACGATATGGAACTGGTTATGGATATTTCCGATATGATCATGGTACTCAATTTCGGCCAAAAAATTGCCTGGGGCAGACCGGCGGACATCCAGTCAAACCCTGAAGTGATCGCCGTTTACCTGGGTGAAGAGGAATAACACGCAATGTGAGGATTACTGCCTCTGTGCCCGAAGATATCCCCGGCGGCGGGGAAAACAGGCTGCAGCGGCCACAACAGAAGAAAACCCGAAGATGCTCAGACTGCAAAATGTCAATACGCTTTATGGTGAGATACACGTGCTGAAAAATATCTCACTTCATATCAGAGAAGGTGAGATCGTATCTCTTATAGGTGCTAACGGCGCGGGAAAGACCACCCTGCTTAACACCATTTCGGGGGTGGTTACCCCTAAAAGCGGCACCATCCTGTATTGCGAGCAAAATATTGCCCGAAAGAATCCTGATGCGGTGGTTAAGATGGGTATCTCCCAGGTCCCCGAAGGAAGACAGCTGTTCGGGCCGCTCAGTGTTTTGGATAACTTAAAACTGGGAGCATATACGCGCTACAGCAGTGCAGGGAAAAGAGGGGTTCACCAGGACCTTGACGTTATGTTTGAACTGTTTCCCCGCCTGAAAGAGCGTCAAAAACAGTATGCCGGGACCCTGAGCGGCGGAGAGCAGCAAATGCTGGCAATGGCACGTGCGCTGATGTGCAGGCCCAGGCTGCTGCTGCTGGATGAACCTTCCATGGGGCTTGCCCCGCTCATCGTGAGCGAAATTTTCAGGACAATGTCACAGCTCCGAGAAATGCAGCAGACCACCATTTTTCTTGTAGAACAAAATGCCAGAATGTCCCTTAAATATTCAGATCGGGGTTATGTAATGGAGACGGGCAAGATTATGCTTGAGGGGACCTCCCGGGACCTGCTTGACAACCGTGAGGTACAAAGGGCATACCTGGGCAAGCAAAAAAAACCAATCTGGGAATAGGAGATAAGACATGGCGGTTTGGGATGAAACAATTGAATGCAGTCCCCGCGAGGAGCTTGAACAGCTGCAGCTTGAACGACTCCAGTCAAGTCTTAACCGGGCGTATAAGAACGTGTCTTTTTACAGAAGCATCTTCGACAGCAAAGGGGTAGTGCCGGAAGATGTGAGCACCCTTGCCGACTTTGCACATCTGCCCTTTACAACGAAAAAAGACCTTCAGAGCAACTACCCGTACGGCCTTTTTGCCGTGCCGCTGCGGGAGGTCGTGCGTATACACACCACAACCGACACCGTTGATACTCCCACGGTTGTGGGCTATACACACAATGACCTGAAAAACTGGAGCAGCCTCGTGGCCCGCTTTCTGTTTGCCGGCGGTGTTACCCGGGATGATGTTATTCAGATCTCCTTCCTGTACGGGCTCTTTACCGGAGCCTTCGGGCTGCATCACGGCGCCGAAAAGGTGGGCGCTTCGGTTATTCCCGCATCAAGCGGCAACACCGAAAAGCAGATCAGAATTATGCAGGACTACCGCACTACCGTGCTTGTGTCGACCCCTTCCTACGCCCTGATACTCGCAGAGCGCCTGGAGAATATGGGAATAGATCCTAAAACCCTGCTGCTCAAAAAGGGTCTCTTCGGCGGTGAGATATGGTCTGAAAAGGTACGCAAGGATATACAGGACCGGCTTTTTATCGATGCACTTGACAACTACGGGGTGAGTGAACTGATGGGGCCGGGTATTGCCGGTGAATGCGGCGCGCGCAACGGCCTGCATGTTTTTGAAGACCATTTCCTGCCTGAAATTATCAACCCCGACAGCGGCGAGACACTGCCGCCGGGAGAGACCGGAGAGCTGGTGCTGACCACCCTGTCCAGGGAAGCATTCCCGCTGATCAGGTACCGTACAGGAGACATTACCGCCCTTGACCATGGTGCATGTGAATGCGGGAGAACACTGGTGCGGATGAAACGCATTGCGGCCCGCGCTGATGATATCATTATCATCAAGGGGGTGAATGTTATCCCCGACCAGATAGAACACATCCTTGCCGAGGTTGAAGGCTGCGAGCCCCGTTACCGGGTTATCGCCAAAAGGGAAAACAAACGCGATGTCCTTGAGGTGCGTGTCGAGGTGTCGGAGAATATATTTTTTGACGAGATGAAGCACCAGGAATCTTTTCTCATACGGGTTACCAATGCCCTCTCCCATGGCTTGGGGATTCGTGTTGAAGTAAAACTTCTGGAACGTAAAACCCTGGAGGAAGAGCTGAAAGCGTCGGCCAAGGTGCTGGATACGCGTGAACTGTAGTCCGGCATGGGTGCCGGGAATGTAAGGTGCGGGGAGTAACGGAAACGGTTCTGACCTGTACCCAGGCGGCGATAGTACAACAATGACAAGAATAATGGTGATGCGTTATGTTTTGGGATAATTACAATGAAACCATGGACAGGGCTTCCCTTGAGAAACTGCAGGTCGCTCTGCTGAAAAAGGCGGTTGAACAGGCGTGCAAATCACCCTATTACCGTGAGATGTTTCTCAAGGAGCATATTGCCGCTGAACAAATCACGGGACTGGACGATTTGCGCAGAATCCCCCCGGTTACCAAGGATATTCTGCGAGAGCACTACCCGTACGGCTTTCTTGCCGTGCCCCGGGAGAAGATTGTACGGTTGCACTCATCCTCCGGCACAACGGGACGGCCCACCGTAATTTTTCATACCATAGATGACATCAGAGAGTGGGCCGGGCTTGTAGCACGGTGCATGTATATGGCCGGGGTCCGCTCCGATGATGTTTTTCAGAACATGATGGGCTACGGGCTTTTTACCGGGGGGCTGGGATTTCATTATGGTGCCGAGCGCCTGGGTGCCCTTGTCATACCTTCCGGGCCAGGCAACACCCAGCGCCAGATTATGCTGATGCGTGAGTTCGACACCACGGTGATTCACATTATTCCCAGCTATGCGCTGCATTTTGTTAAATCCTTCAACGAGATGGGCCTTGACCCCCGCAAGGACCTGCATGTGCGTATTGCGTTTCTGGGTGCGGAGCCCCACTCTGAAGAAACCCGGCATCGTATAGAAGAGGCCTTCGGCATCGATGCATTCAACTCCTACGGGCTGTCGGAGATGAACGGTCCCGGCGTTGCCTTTGAATGCACGGAAAAGAACGGTATGCATGTATGGGAAGACAGCTATATTCTTGAAGTTATCGATCCCGTGACGCAGGAGCCGGTACGCGAAGGAGATGAGGGAGAACTTGTCTTTACCGCACTGAAGCGTGAGGGTATGCCCATTTTGCGCTACCGCACAAAAGACCTGGCGGCCGTGCTTACGGAGCCCTGTCCGTGCGGTCGAACCCACCGGCGGATTACCCGCATTAAAGGCAGGACCGACGACATGCTCATCGTCAAGGGCGTAAACATGTATCCTGTCCAGATAGAAAAAAGTCTTATGTCAATCCCCGAAGTGGGATCAAATTTCTTAATCGTTCTTGATACAAAGCAGTATAATGACCATATGACCGTGCAAGTTGAGGTGTCTGATTCCGTGTTTAAAGGTGATCTCAGGGAACTGGAAGGATTGAAAAAACGTATCATCGAGGGGCTCCGTTCCGAGATCCTTATTACGCCGGCTGTTGACCTCGTAGAGCCCAACTCACTGCCGAAAAGTGAAGGCAAGGCCGTACGGGTCATCGACAACCGGAAACAGTGGGGATAGCCAGGCGGCTGCAGCCGTGCGGTTTTGCTATAAAAAATATATTTTCCGTAACGTAACACTATACAGGAGTAACGGATAATGGCCAAACAGGTATGTGTTTTTGCAGAAAACAAACCCGGAAGGCTGGAGCGTATAACCGACATCCTAATGGAAGCGCGGATCAATATCAGGGCAGTTACCATAGCAACATCACAGGGGTTCGGTATTGTTAAGCTGCTTGTGGATGAGCCCGACCGGGCGCTTGACCTGCTGCGTCGTGAGGGGCTTTCTGCCTATGCCCGACAGGTTATTGCCGTTGTCATGGGCGACCAGCCGGGCGGACTGCACCGGATAGCCCGGGCATGCAGTTCACGGGGCATCAATATCGAAGACGCCTACGGCTTTATCATTCGGGACAAAGAAAAGGCGGTTATGGTTCTCGACGTTGAAGACATACCCGACGCGCTCAACATGCTTCAGGATGCCGGCCTTGTGATGCTCAGTGACGAGGAGCTGTACAGCCTGTAAACGGTGTGCCGCTGCTTGACGTGCGGTGCGCAGTCTGCTAATATGCCGATTAAACGCTGCGGGATGCCGGTGAAAAGGGCATGCGTTCACTGTTTCGTTACCCGGTCATCCTGCAGCAGACAGGACAAGCCTTCCACCCTCTCCAAACCATTTTTAAGAGTATGCATTATGAAAGTACCGCTCCTTATCACGGCAATGGTTATCGGTACAGCGCAGGCGGTTTTTGCCGGCGGCATATTTATGAACAGTCAGCAGAGCGCCGAGTACCTCAGGATATTTAACCGGAACGCTGCCACCGACAATGCCGACATCGCTTACTATAACATGGCAGGTACTACCAAGCTGAAAGACGGGCATTATCTCAATATCAGCAATATGACGTTTTTCCAGCACGCAACGGTCAAGACCCATAATAACCGCATTGCCGGCGACAGAACATACAGGTCGGATAATCCGTTCCTGTTGTTTCCCAATGCATATTATGTTTACAAGAAGAATGACTGGGCCCTGTTTGTCGCCTATCAGACAATCGGCGCTACCGCCGTGCGGAAATGGGACGACGGTCTGCCCTCACTTGACCTTATCGGCGTTGTCCTGCCCCAGATAGGCGGCAGGATTTCATCAAAGCTTGAAGGCACCTCAGCCTACTATTGCCTGCGGGTCGGCGGGGCAAAGGCGCTTAACGATGTCTTCTCGGTTGCCCTGTCAGGTAGGTATGTCTATACGACCCAGAAGGTCGAGGGCAAGGTGTGGGGCACCAACTCATACAAGCCGCTGATTATCGATGCCGAGGATGAGGGTGAAGGGGTATCCTTTTCCGTGGGGATCAACATTTCTCCCACCAGCAAGCTCAACATCGGGCTCACCTATGAGCATTTCACACCCATTGAGTTTGAAACATCGGTACGCAGCAAAGACAACGAGGAGGAACTGCTGGGACCGCTGGGCCAGGTTGTGTTCAAGGACGGAAACAAGGCCAACTTGGATCTGCCCCAGATGTTCAGGATGGGCGTCTCATACATGCTTACCAAACGCCTCAGAGCGGAAGCATCCTTTAATATCTACTTTGAGGACCGGGTCGACTTCAGCTACCTCGGTAAGGGCTATAAGGATGATTACGAGAACACGTATGAGCTCGGCATCGGCTTTGAATACACGGTATCACCCAAACTCAAGCTCAGCACCGGTTTTCTGTATACCTGGATAGGCCAGGATGAGGACTCCACAACCGACACCAGCATCCCCGGCGCGCATTCCGATTATATTACCATTGCCGGCGGATTCCAGTACGAAGTGCTGAAAAACTGCCTGTTTAATCTCGGTGTGTGCTATTGCGGATTTGTCGATACCTACGACAATGAGGATGAAATGGGGGGCGCTGCGGACATCCTGTCACCGGGGGCATACCAGGAGTTCAATAAACAGTATATTGTTGTTGCCCTGGGGGTTGAATACAGGTTTTAGGCTTTTAACCAACCTTCCCCTGTATACCGGGGTTCTGCCCGGCAGATTGTGTTTATACGCCAATAATGGAGTGTATATATGCAGCGGGTCGTTCTTTCAATTGATTGCGGTACCCAGAGCCTGCGGGCAACGCTGTTCGGCCATGAAGGTGAACTGTATGAAAAGGTGCAGATCGAATATGAACCCTATTACAGTACAAAACCCGGCTGGGCCGAGCAGGACCCTGAAATCTACTGGCGGAGCCTGTGCACGGCATGCATGTCGCTCAAGGTAAAAAAGCCTGAGTTGTTTTTACGGATTGAAGGAGTGGGCGTTACCGCCATCCGTGCCAGTATGGTCAATGTCGACAGGGACGGCAATCCCCTCCGACCGGTAATCACCTGGCTTGATCAGCGCAAGGCCAGAACCGTTTATTCCCCGAAGGGCCTGATGAAGCTGGGCTACAGCGTGGTGGGCATGGAGGAAGCCATAGCAAAGGTTCAGGTTGAGGGCAAGTGCAACTGGATTATGCAGTATGAGCCGGTTGTATGGGAAAAAACATATAAGTACCTCCAGATTTCCGGTTTTTTAAACTTCAGGCTGACGGGCAGGTTTGCCGATTCGGTCGCCGCACAGATCGGTCATATTCCTTTTAATTACAAGAAGATGCGCTGGGCATCAAAGCGGAGCCTGTCGGGAAAGCTTTTTCCTGTTGAGCACGAAAAGCTGCCGGAAACCGTAAAGCCCGGCGAGGCAATCGGTGAGATATCTCGGCAGGCATCGGCACAGACCGGTATCAGGCAGGGAGTCCCCGTTATCGCCTGCGGGTCGGACAAGGGCTGCGAGACCATCGGCATGGGGGTGATAAATGAAAAGATGGCGAACCTGAGCTTCGGAACCACTGCCACCGTTCAGACCACCACAAAACGATATTTTGAACCCCTTCGCTTTATGCCGCCGTACCCGGCCCCCATTCCCGGCCGGTTTAATCCGGAGGTTGAAATTTTTCGCGGATTCTGGATGATAACATGGTTTAAGGAGGAATTTGCCTATCAGGAGGTGCTTGCGTCACAAGAAAGGGAGGTGACGCCTGAAGTTGTACTGAACGGTCTTCTGTCGGAGGCACCGCCGGGGTCGATGGGACTGGTGGTGCAGCCGTTCTGGAGCCCCGGCTTAAAACAGCCGGCGGCCAAGGGTGCAATGATCGGTTTCGGTGATGTGCACAAGAAGGCGCACGTATACCGGGCTGTTATTGAGGGGTTGGGGTATGCGCTGCTTGACGGTTTGCATAAAATCGAACGGGCGGGGAAATTTAAAGTGGAGGAGATCACGGTTTCAGGCGGCGCCACCCAGAGTGATGAGATCTGTCAGATTACCGCCGATATTTTCGACCTTCCCCTGGCAAAGGGCAGAACCTATGAAACATCGGGGCTGGGCGCTGCCATTGTTACCTGTGTGGGGCTGGGACTGTATCCGTCTTTTAAAGAGGCCATAGAGCGCATGGTGAAACACGAAAAGGTCTTTGAACCGAACCCGGCCCATGTGGCAACCTACCGAAAGCTTTACCGCAGAGTATATCAAAAAGTATTTGCCGCGCTCAGGCCCCTGTATGAGGAGATCAGGGAAATAACGGGATATCCTGAAAAGTAGGGTTCCGCAGAGCAATGTACAAATTACAATAATCGTCATTAAAGCCCCGTGGATAACGAAAAATGGATATATATCTGTCATTGCGAGGAGCGTAGCGACGCGGCAATCTCCACAGTTTTTAGTATTCTGTGACATTGCTTCGCCTCAGTGAGTTTATCCTGAGGTAACGAAGGGCAATGACTATTTTCTATTCGGTAGGTGGTATAATATACTGTGAATTGCTCTTGTAAAGGCTCAGTTATCACCTACTGTTTTACACACCGAAGCTCACGCCGATTGATTTTGCCGTTGTGACCATTTCAAGCTCGGGTGATACCTTTTTCAGCTGCTTTACCGCATCCGCCAGTGGCACCGAATCAATATTGGGCGTTTTCAGGCATACCATTTTGCCGAATTTGCCCTGTGCCAGCAGATGTGCCGCACCGACACCGAGGCGGGTCGCCAGAATGCGGTCAAACGCGCTGGGGGTGCCGCCCCGCTGTATGTGGCCGAGCACCGTAGAGCGGGATTCAATGTTGATGGCATCCGATATTTTATCAGCCAGCATCTCGCCGATACCGCCCAGGCGGATGGTGTCGTGGCTTTCCTCAACAATCTTTTTGATGACCATATCACCGCCGGCGGGTTTTGCCCCTTCTGCAACAACAATTATGCTGGAATGGCGGCCTGACTTCACACGATCCATAATAATCTGATAAATTTTTTCAAGCTCAAAGGGTATTTCCGGAATTAAAATGATATCTGCGCCGCTTGCAAGGCCTGCCTGGAGTGCTATCCAGCCCGCATATCTGCCCATTACCTCAACAACCATGACGCGGTGATGGCTTTCGCCCGTTGTACGGATTTTGTCCAGCGCCTCGGTAGCGGTATTGATTGCGGTGTCGAACCCGAATGTAATATCCGTTGCGGCCAGATCATTGTCGATTGTTTTGGGAACACCGACCAGGGGTACGCCCAGCTTCCACAGCCGGTCGCCGATGGACAGGGTGCCGTCACCGCCGATAACGATGAGCGCGTCAATTTCAAGGGTCTTCAATTTGTCGAGCAACAGGGACGAGCGGTCCTCGGTAATGACCTTGCCGTCGATTTTGAACTTATATTCAAAGGGATTTGCCCTGTTTGATGAGCCAAGTATGGTACCGCCCTTATCAAGGATGTCCTTGACCGTATCAAAAAGAAGCGGCTGTGTCTTGCCGTCGATGAGCAACCCCTCGAACCCGTCCCTGATGCCGGTCACTTTCCAGCCGTATTCCAGCACAGATGTTTTAACTGCAGCCCTGATAACCGCGTTCAGGCCGGGGCAGTCCCCCCCGCCGGTAAGAATGCCGATCCTTTTGATTTCGGATGTCGTCATAAGCCCCCCCCAGATTGGTTGTCTATGGTTTTTTTACAGCCATTAATAACAGCAAGACAGCGGTACTGTCAATAAAGAAAAAACCCGGTATTCATACTGTGTAAAAGTATTCCAGCATTCCAATGTGCCTTTGTCTGAAAAAGTCTCGTCAACTATACCACGTGACGTTCGGGTACAGAAAAGAAGATTTGTACGAGAGTAGCTTTTTGTGAAAAATTTTTAATTGACTCTTATTATAACTCATGATACTAGATTTACTATATTATAAATTATATTAATCAAATATAATCAATACAATTTATTTTATAATATTTGTTTACTGTGCTATCCGGAGAACACGTAACAATTGAAAAGAATGGCGAGGAAGGTCCTATGAACCTAGGAAAAGATTCTTATGAGAGGATTATCAACAACCTTCATGACGGTCTCTATCTGGTAGATCGCAACAGGGTTATTACCTTCTGGAATAAAGCCGCTGAACATATTTCCGGATTTGCCGCTGATGAGGTTATCGGTAAGTCTTGTTCTGATAATATATTAGCCCATATTGATAGTGATGGTAATGCTCTATGTACCGACAGATGCCCTCTCGCAGAAACTATTGTTGACGGAAAACCCCGGGAGGTCGAGGTATATATGCACCATAAGGATGGTCACAGAATCCCTGTTTCTATTCGTTCCAGCACATTAACCGACAACAACGGGAATATAATCGGTGGTATAGAACTATTCACTGATATCAGTAATAATACAGCCAGTGAATTGAGAGTTAAAGAGCTTGAAAAGCTGGCTTTTCTTGACAGCCTAACGCAGTTAGGAAATAGACATTATATTGAAGGGGAAATCCACAACAGATTCGAAGAGCAAAAAAGGTATAATGTATCATTCGGCATTCTCTTTATGGATATTGATCTTTTTAAAAATATAAATGACATGTATGGACATGATGTGGGTGATGCTGTCCTGAAATTTGTCGGCAAGACGTTTGCTGCCAACGCCAGACCATTTGACCTGTATGGGCGATGGGGAGGCGAAGAATTTATCGGTATAATACGTAACATAAACGGTGATGACCTTGAACTGCTCGGGAACAGGGTTCGTGCTCTGATAGAAAATTCATACGTAATGCACAAAAACGAAAAGATATACGTCACAATTTCAATCGGCGCTACCCTTGTGTGCGAAAACGACACGCTTGACAGCCTCTTAAAAAGGGCCGATACCCTTTTGTACAAAAGCAAACAAGCGGGAAGAAATTGTCTGACGATAGGGTAATTACTGTCTCTCCGGCAGATATAATGACACGAGACGAAACGTGCCTTTCTTTCTGTTTTGCGTCACAGGAAAATCCTTAACAATGCCGGTGTGTTCAGATAAACATGACCACACGTGATTAAGATAGAACCGGCAGAACCGGCACACCCGGCTCATATGACACTGCTGTGCTTGTTTGTCCCACATGGGTTGCTGCGAAAAGGCATTAAGGATTTCGTATTGTTTTTGATTATGTTATCATAATCACATCCAGTTGTGATGAAGCAGTAGAATACATACCATACAGTATACGGGGAAGAATTTTTTGGTGCGGGGACACGTTGTTTCTCCCTGCGGCAAAGTTGATGAGGAAATCAGAGAATATGTCCATGTTTATAACACGTAACCATAATTTCAGCAGGTATGTTTGATGTCATCGGAAAGTTCACGGCAAAAAGGGTTCAACGAATTGGCGCTTGCCAAACCGGTTCTTAAGATGCTGGATGATGTGGGGTACGAAACCCCCACGCCTATTCAGGCGCTGACTATCCCCCACGTTCTGGGGGGGGGAGATGTGCTGGGGCAGGCCCAGACCGGAACAGGCAAAACAGCTGCTTTTGCTTTACCGTTATTATCACGTATAGATCTCAAAAAACGAAAACCCCAGGTGCTGGTTCTGACACCGACCCGGGAGCTGGCCATTCAGGTGGCGGAAGCTTTTCAGCGATATGCGTCGCGTTTAAGGGGCTTCCATGTGCTTCCCATCTACGGCGGCCAGTCATACGTTGGGCAGCTGAGTCAGCTGGAGCGCGGTGTACATGTGGTTGTGGGGACGCCGGGGCGGGTAATGGACCATATGCGGCGGGGAACATTGAATCTTGATGTGCTTGACTGTCTGGTTCTTGACGAAGCAGATGAAATGCTTAACATGGGTTTTATCGACGATGTGGAATGGGTTTTGGAACAGATGCCTTCCGAGTGTCAGATTCTGCTCTTTTCGGCAACCATTCCCAGGATTATACGCAAAATTGCAAAGAAGTACCTGAACAGTCCGGAAGAGATTACCGTTCAGGTACGTACTGTTACGGCAGATACAATCAATCATCGTTTCTGGATGGTGAGTGGACTCCATAAGCTTGATGCTTTAACCCGGATACTTGAGGCCGAGTCGTTTGACGGTATGCTTGTGTTTGTGCGCACTAAGACAGCTACCCTGGACCTGGCTGAGCGACTGGAAGCCCGGGGTTATGCGGCTGCTGCGTTAAATGGTGATATCCCGCAAAAAACACGGGAACGTACCATAGAAAAATTAAAATCAGGAAAACTCGACATTCTGGTCGCTACTGATGTGGCGGCGCGGGGACTTGATGTGGAGCGAATCAGTCATGTTATTAACTATGATATCCCCTATGATACCGAATCCTATGTGCACCGCGTAGGCCGTACCGGTCGGGCCGGCCGCAGCGGAGAGGCAATTCTGTTTGTTGCTCCCCGGGAAAAACATTTGTTAAAGGCCATAGAAAAAGCAACAAGACAAAAAATCAGCATGATGAAACTTCCTACAACAGAGGCTATTAATGATAAGCGCATTGCCCGTTTTAAACAGCGGATAACCGATACGCTGGCAGCAGAAGGGCTGGAGTTTTTTTGTGAGCTCATGGACCAGTACCGGCAGGAGCACAATGTCCCTGCTCTTGATGTTGCCGCCGCGCTGGCAAAACTGCTGCAGGGAAACAAACCGTTGCTTTTGGATAAGAAGGCCCCGGAGAAACCTTTTCCCGCACAGAAATTCCAAAAGGAAAAGGGTACTCAAAAGCGCAGCAGAAGAAGGCAATCAACGGCGGAAAACGGCATGGAACGGTTCCGTATCGAAGTCGGCGCGCTGCATGGTGCACAACCTTCCAATATTGTGGGTGCCATAGCCAATGAGGCGGGATTGGACGGGGAATATATCGGAAGGATTGATATTAACGATGAATACAGCACGGTTGACCTTCCGGAGGGAATGCCGCAGAAAATCTTTCGTGCGCTCAAAAAAGTCTGGGTTGCCGGTCGGCAGTTGAATATTTCCAGAGAGACTGAATCTCATAAAGAGCAGCTGCCTAAAAAAAGGGGCAAATCCAAAACAAAGGCTGATAAAAAGCACTCCTCCGGAAAACGTTCATAAGAAGAAGGCCGGCAAGAGTAGCTATGAGTGCCAAGGTGAAACAAATAATAGGCAGGCTGCGGGAGCTGGGTGACGGCGATACCGCGGCCCATTCGCAGCGGTTCTTTAAGACCGGCAGGGGTGAGTACGGGGAGGGAGACCGGTTTCTGGGCATACGAGTGCCCACCATCCGACAATGTGTCCGGCAGTACCGGGCACTGTGCCTGGAGGATACGCTGCAGCTTCTGCAGTCCCCCTTCCACGAAGCACGGCTTCTTGCCCTGCTGATTCTGACGGCAAAATATTCCTCCTCGCATAAGAGTAATGAACAGGCGACTATCTATCGATCATACCTTGCTCATACACAATTCATTAACAACTGGGACCTGGTTGACTGTTCGGCGCAGCACATTGTGGGGGCGTACCTGTTTCCCAGAAACAGAAAACCCCTTTATCGCCTTGTGCGTTCAAAAAGCCTGTGGGAGCGAAGGATCGGGGTTATGGCCACGTTTTACTTCGTCAAGCGGGGGGATTTTGCTGATACGCTGAAAATTGCTGCGATATTGCTGGGCGATGAAGAGGACCTGCTGCACAAGGCCGTTGGCTGGATGCTGCGCGAGGTGGGCAAGCGAAACCTGGGCGAAGAAGAGACGTTTCTGACAAGATACTACACGCAGATGCCCCGGGCCATGCTTCGCTATGCCATCGAGAAACTGCCGGAGCCGGAGAGACTGGCATATTTGCGCGGAACAAAATAAGTATGGGAAACGGTATTAAAACAAGTATTGAAACTATACGGGAGTTTGTTCCTGAAGCTTTAGATGATGACAAAAACGTTTTGTTACTGACCTGTCTGGAGGTGAGGAATGCAACAAGGAATCTGCCTTTGATATCACTTGATTTCATTCCAGGCAAGCATGGATTATCATAAAAGAGTCGATGGCGCTGATATTGTTTGATTGAAGAATATCGGTTAATGTTGATGTTTTCAATAAAAATAGTATGGTATAATAACAACTTCAACACTAATTCAAAAATGCTTAAGATCTGTTCTGGCGGCTAAGTTGAATACCGGCATTATAAGGGAGGAGCCAGTGAGACAGAGGATAAAGGATTTTGTTTCGATTGTAGCTAGTACTCTTCCTATTAAAGAGCCAATTTATGAATTTGGTTCTTTGCAGGTTCCCGGACAAGAAGGCTTTGCGGATTTGCGTCCCATATTCCCTGGACGAGAATATATCGGAGCTGATATGCGTATAGGAACCGGTGTAGACAAGGTGCTTGACCTGCACGATATCGACTTACCTTCTGAATCAGTCGGTACAGTTCTTTGTCTGGATACCCTTGAACATGTTGAGTATCCCAGAAAGGCACTAGAGGAGATTGAACGTATTGTAAAACCTGGTGGGATTGCTGTGATTAGTAGTGTAATGTGTTTCCATATTCACGATTATCCATTCGACTATTGGCGATTTACTCCAGAAGCATTCAGATCTATTTTGAAGCCTTTTCCTGACTCATTTGTGGGATTCGCAGGAGAAGAAAAATTCCCTCATACTGTTGTGGGAATCGGATTTAAGGGGGCATTTCCACAAATTTCAGAATTCAACAGAAGATATGAACACTGGAAGTTACAGCAGATGCGACTAGCTAATGGAACTAAACTCAAAAGGATAGCAAAACTTATAATTCCCCCGTTGTTGTATTCTATTTTTTCTCGTATGTACAGAGTAACATTATGGCGGTCAAGACGCTCTCATTAACCGATATTTTGACGCGTCCTATCGCGCTCGGTATTTCAACTGTTACGCTAATAACTTTAAAATGCGAAATCTATCCGCCGACCTGAAGAGTATACTACTCTCGGCTTTTGTTTCCATATGCCTCTTCTTTATTTCGGGGTGTTTACCTGATGCTCCGCCCGAAACGACCAGAGAAGGCTCTATTTCCGACAATGCCGTTAAGGTGACCCCGCAGACGGACATGTATCCCCCGGTTCTCCATGCATCCGACTGGTTCGATCCCATACCCATGCCCGGGCCGGTTAATACCCCGGGAGTTGAGGACGCTCCCGTTGTCACGTCAGACGGCGATACATTCATTTTCTTTTTCACGTCCGACGGCAATGTGCCGGCGGAAAAACAGATTCTTGACGGCGTGACCGGCGTGTGGTGGTGCGGGAGAAACGGTGCAGACTGGACGGAACCGGTGCGGGCCCATCTGGGAGATCCGGACACACTGCATCTGGACGGCCCCTTTGCCGTTCAGGATACGACACTCTGGTTCGGCTCAATCAGAGAAGGAAACTACCGTGATATAGATATTTATACCGCCGAACTTTTAGAAGGTGAATGGATAAACCGGCAAAACGCCGGAGAACAGATTAATATGGAATTTAACGCCGGTGAGCTCTATCCCACAGCCGATGGAAATTTTCTCTATTTTGGAAGGGCCGAGGGCGCTCTGGGGCAGAACGACCTCTGGCTGACAACCAGGAGGGGGAAAGCGTGGTCCGAGCCCGTCAACCTCGGCACCCCGGTTAACACTGCCGGCGATGAAAGCCGCCCCTTTATTTCTTCTGACGGCAGTGAGCTCTGGTTCACGAGAATGCACAGCGGGCGGGGATACACGGGCCCTGCGGTTTTTAGATCAATAAAAACCGGGGACATATGGAGCGAACCGGAAGAGATCGTGTCCAATTACGCCGGCGATCCGGGGCTCGATGACCAGGGCAACCTCTATTTCACCCATCTGTTTTATGATGCCGAGGGAAGAAAGATCGAAGCGGATATCTATGTTGCCTATCACCGCTGAAACCAGGATCCCGTACCGCAACAGATCCGGCAGAAGGATGCATTCAAACCTATGTGCCGCACACCGTTCTTCAGCCCTTTTGCGTGCGGGCGCAGGGGGCAAAAAGGAACAGCAGCTATGGTGTTGAAAATTATTTTTTTTATTGTCGTCTTTGTAGCTCTTGTTGGTGCAGCAGCCGTCTTTTTCGGCAAAAAACATTGGCAGGGGGCCACCGAAAGACTGCATATGAAGATGGAAGCGGCACGAGTGCCCGTCACCTCACAATTCTATGATCCCAGGGAACTGGATGGGCTGCCCGGGCCTGTTCAGCGGTACTTTCGCGCTGTTTTGAACGAGGGACAGCCGCTGGTTACCGCACTAAGCATGGAACATACCGGCACGTTCAATATGAGCGAAACCGGCGAGCAATGGAAGCCCTTCACGTCCACCCAGCGCGTCGTAACCCGCCGTCCGGGATTTGTCTGGGACGCGCGCATTCACGTGGCGCCGGCAATGACCGTTTTTGTCCATGATGCGTACGTTGCGGGTGGGGGTGTCTTGACGGCGAGGCTGGCGGGGCTCGTGACATTAATGCAGATGCCTGCTACTGCCGAGCTTGCGCGGGGAGAGCTGATGCGGTTTCTGGCTGAAGGGGCATGGTACCCCACGGCACTGCTGCCCGGCCAGGGCGTGACATGGCAAGCCGTAGATGATGTTTCTGCCACGGCAGCGCTCAGGGACGGCGAAACGGCACTGGCATTGCTTTTTCGCTTCAACGAAAAGGGCCTGATCGAGTCGGTGCGTGCCGAGGCCCGGGGGAGAACCGTGGCGGGCAGGATCATTCCCACGCCATGGGAAGTCAGGCTGAGCAATTACGCGGTGCGCGGCGGCATGCTCATTCCGCTGGAAGGGGAGGTGGCGTGGGTCCTTCCCGAGGGACTAAAACCCTACTGGCGCGGCCGTATTACGAAACTCGGGCATGAGTTTAGCCAATGATCCGACGAAATTACATTCCCGCCGGTACGCGGTTCAACGTGACCGCATATCTCGTGCTGTAACGTGAGGGACTGCACCTTCGTACAACGTTCTTGATGAATGATTACGGCCCGGCGTGCCCGGGCGCTACCCCATGAACGTTTTATGCATATTTTCAATGTTAATCCAAACAAAGGAGGACAAATGATGAAATCCCTGAAAAAATGTCTACCGTTAATTGCACTCACCATAGCCGGGGCCTGGCTGCTCGTACCGCAACCGGCAGGAACACACTGCCAGATTCCATGCGGTATCTATGATGACCACATGCGGGTTCAGTCAATGCTGGAGGATGCCGCTACCGTTGAAAAGGCGGTAACCCTGATTGCGGACCTGGCGGGTAAGGCGGATGCGCAATCCTACAACCAAATAGTCCGGTGGGTGATGAACAAGGAAAAACACGCCCAAAATATCATTGCGGCCGTCAGTGACTACTTTTTGACCCAGCGGGTAAAGCCCAGCCAAAAAGACTATGCAGAGCGTTTGCTGAAACACCATGCGGTGATTATCGCGGCAATGAAAGCCAAACAGAATGCCGACGCGAAATATGCTCAAGCGCTCAAAGCAAGCATCGAGGCCCTGGCAGCGTACTATCCCGCTGCCGCGCAGTAGAAAAAAGTACGGCAAAACAATGCCGGGCCTGCAGCTGGTTGTTTTCTTTATATTTTTTGGGAAATTTGATATACTTTTAGCTCACAATCACATGAAAACCTGAAATACTACGTAAGGAGTCTTAGATGGCAAAGGCAAAAGTCGCTGTTCTACGCACCAAACCGGAAACCGTACTGGAGGACTACAGGAAGCTTTGCGAGCTTGCAGGGATCGGCGAGGCCCTTGATTGTTCAGCAAAAACCATTTTGAAAGACAACATTACCTGGCATAATGTTTTCCCCGGGGTAAATACCACCCCCTGGCAGCTTGAGGGGACCATTCTCGGGCTCAAGGATGCGGGGTGCGATGACCTGGTTGCCGTGCACAACCACACCGTGGTTACCATCCCAGAAAAAGGTGAGGAGGACCTGAAATTCAAGCCGGTTTATGAACGGTTTAATATTCCGGTACTGTTCAACTTTATAGATGAGCATATGAAATGGATAGAATACAAGCCGGCGTTTAAAACCCTTGCCCTCCACAAGATATTTCCCGACGGTATCAGAATACCCGATTATTTTCAGGGTAAAAATATCGTTCATATGCCCACCGTGAAGACCCATTCGTACACGACCTATACCGGCGCGTTGAAGAACGCGTTCGGCGGCCTGCTGAACTATCACCGCCACTATACCCACACCTGGATTCATGAGACCCTGGTCGATCTGCTTGCCATCGGCAGGGAAATCCACACGGGCATGTTCGCGACCATGGACGGGACAACCGCCGGCTCAGGGCCGGGCCCCCGCACGGTTGTTCCCCATGATAAAAACATATTGCTTGCCTCGGCCGACCAGGTCGCCATCGACGCGGTTGCCGCCACCCTGATGGGGTTTGACTGGCGGGAGCTCCCCTGCATCGCTCTTTCCCATGAGCACGGGCTGGGCATAGGGGACCCCGCAGAAATCGAACTGGTGGGGGATACAGACGCCGCCCGGGAGAACTGGCAGTTCGAGGTAGGCGTCAACCTTGCCACCGGCACCGGCAGGCTTTTCTGGCATGACAGCCCCCTGAAGCATTTGCAGAACCTCTTTTTCCACACGCCCCTTGTTAATATATTTATATTTGCTTCCGAGTACTACCATGACAAGTTCTGGTACCGGTTCAAGGGTGTTCCCGTTGTAAAGAAATGGGAGTCGCAATCCCCCTGGGGCAAGCTGTTTGTGCGCTGTCCCAAGTAGGGCGCGGATGATCATGCACGTTCATCAAACGGTATCCTCGGCGTGAGCATTAAAATAAACGAGATTTTTTACAGCATCCAGGGAGAGTCTTCATACGCGGGCTATCCGTGTGTTTTTGTGCGCTGTACGGGCTGCAACCTGCGGTGTTCCTACTGTGATACACAATATGCTTATGAAGAGGGTGAGCACCTTTCCCTCGATCTGATTGTGCAGAGAGCAGGGGGCTTCGGCTGCCGGCTTGTTGAAATAACCGGCGGCGAGCCGCTGCTGCAGGATGAAACGCCGGTGCTGGTCAAGCGTCTCCTTGACCGGGGATATACTGTTTTGCTTGAAACCAACGGCAGCAGAGACATCGGAGCTGTCGACGGCCGGTGCGTGCGGATCGTTGATTTCAAGTGTCCGGCCAGCGGCGAAGCAGAACAGAACGACTTCGATAATTGCGGCCGCTTAACCGGCAACGATGAGGTTAAATTCGTCATCCAGAACAGGGATGACTACCTTTATGCGCGCGGCATAGTGGAGCGTATCTGCCGGGAGGCGCGTGTTAAAATCATACATTTTTCACCGGTTACCGACATGATTGCGCCATCGACGCTGGCCGGGTGGATGCTTGAAGACGGCGTTCATGCACGCCTGGGGCTGCAACTGCATAAAATAATATGGCCCGGCGGCCAGCGGGGTGTATAGCCGCAACCTGATTAGCGTATACAACAGACAGCCTTTTTTTGTGTTACTGTTGAAACACTGTTTTTTATCGTGACATAACGATAAAGGGAAGGGTGACGGACCCATATACGTAAGGCAGTTTTTAACAAGGAGGGATGATCGATGCATGGTAGAAGGTCAGCACATATTGTAATAGCAGCACTGGTGTTTTTGTTGTCCGCGTTCAGCGCTGCGGACGCTTTTAATATTTTTTCCTATCAGCCCATGCCGGAGGCACTGCAGGCCCTTGAATCAACGGAGGATGTTTCGGCCCAGAGCGTGTTCGTCTGGGAGTGGTTTGATTATTACCACGTGTTTCAGCCGGCAGGGGAAACTCCCACGAAAGGCTTTATTTTCTATCCCGGAGGACTGGTGGACGCCCGTTCATACGCACCCTGTGCCCGGGACATAGCCGCCCAGGGGTATATGGTGGTTATTATATCAATGCCCTTTGACCTCGCGGTTTTCGGTATGCGGCGGGCGGACAGGATAATCGACGAGTACGGCGACATTGAAACATGGGCACTGGGCGGCCATTCCTTCGGCGGTGCCATAACCTGTGCCTATGTACAGGAAACACCCGACAAGGTGGACGGTGCCGTTTTGTGGGCCGCTTATCCCACCGAGACCTTCAGGATCGACGACGTGGATATCAAGGTTATGTCAATTTCGGGATCAGAAGACGGAAATTCAGAGCCCCATGAAATTATTGAATCTGAAGAGCATTTGCCTGCAGACACGACATGGGTAAAAATCGAAGGCGGAAATCACACAAATTTCGGGTGGTATGGCGACGGTGAGGAGCTGCAGCGGGGTGATAATCCGGCGGATATGTCACGGCAGGAGCAGCAGGATATTATTATAGACAATACGGTACAGTTTCTCGACAGTCTGTAGCTGCTGCCGTTTTTCAGTGTAATCAAAGGCTGCAATCAGCAACAAACCGGTATCGTTGTGTGCTGCTTGCGGCAGCCCAACAGAGGATTCTTCGCGCAGTCAGCCGCGGGGTGTACTGCGCGGCATGATTCCGATCAGGCGGTTTCACTCCTTTATGCCAAACAGCGTCATGATGCTCATTCTGCGTTCATAGCGACGACGGGAAGAAAAATATTGACAAAATACGGTCAAACATATATTTAGGTTTCTAAATATTTTATTGTCTCCTTCGGGAGTTTCGACCCGCTGCCTCCCCGCATGGTGGGACCTTCGCTATGCAAAAAATGTTTACATACTACGGTGTGGTTGAGGGAGGCACAATACCATATTACGAGATAACGAAAAGGAGGGTACAATGCCGGGTTTACGCTTTGATTTCAAGAATGAGGCCGCTGATCTCACACCGGCCGTTGAAATGCTCGTTCAAACCTATACGGACAACATGCCCTACCCGCATAAGTTCAACGACGCACTGGTCAAGGCCCATATCACCAATCTTGATTTTGCCGTTAAGCACGACCTATGGAAAGCGCATGTCGAGCATGAAGTGTACATCCTGGGACCTATTCTTGAGATGATCAAAGGATGGGTGCCCGATCAGGGGCCGGATAAAGCATTGTACGGTATGTTTGAGGGCAACTCATGCAACTACCAGCTTTTTGAAAAAATAGAGGTTAAGGAAGGCGAGCGCCTGTTTCAGTGCCCGTATAAAGAGATGCTGGAAATTGTGAGCGTGCTCGGCACGCACACAATCACGTGGGAAGATGTCCATGAAAAATGGTGCATTCCTCTCTGGAAGGGGTTTGCGGAAAAAATTGGTATACAGATCGATGTTATCCCCGGGGAAACCTGCTGTGTGCGGCTTAAAAAGTAACGTTCCTATTGGCTGTCTGTGTTTCCTGCGTGCGGTTTGGGTCTGCAATGCTCCGGCATAGGGTAATGTTTGCGGAAGGAGGAATGCTGTGGAAAAAGATTTAAAACGATTTCAGGGCAAAACAGCACTGGTGACGGGGGCCGGAAGCGGTATCGGCAGGGCCATAGCGCTTCGCTTTGCACAGGAATCAGGAGACGTTATTGTATGTGATATACATGAAGAACACGTCAATGAGACCGCCCGTATGATTCAGGATCTGGGAAGGACAGCTCTGGCGCTTACCGGTGACATGGGCAGTGAGGAAGACGTGCAGCGTGCTGCACAGACGGCGTTAGGCAGCTTTGAACATATCGATATCCTTGTGAACAACGCCGGGATAGGTGACACCAATATGGCCTATGACGATCTTGATTCTGCGGTGTGGGACAGGGTGTACGGGGTGAATGTCAAAGGACCGTTTTTTTTGGCACAGAGCATAGCAAAACATATGGTCGACAAACAAATTCAGGGGCGCATTATCAGTATTGCTTCAACAGAAGGAAAAACAAACCGGGGGGGAAGCATCGCGTATGCCTCTTCCAAGAGCGCGCTCATCGGACTTACCCAGGCCCTTGCCGTTCAGCTGGCCCCGTATGATATCACGGTCAATGCCGTGTGCCCGGGACTTGTCGATACGCCGATATGGCACAGGGGCGACAAATCAATGGATGTTGCCGAGGGAACCACCATAAAGATGGTTGTTGATACGTCAATAGAATCACGGCAGCTGAAAATAATGCGCGTCGGGCAGCCGGAGGATATTGCTGCGGCAGTAACCTTTCTTGCATCAGGTGATGCCGGCTATATGACGGGCCAGGCCATCAACGTGTGCGGCGGCCTGGAGTTTCATTAACACATATACACGGAAAGGAAAGATATGAAAACAAAATCAAATGTTCGTGATATATCGAAAACCGAAATAGACGATTTTTTACAACAACAGCGTGTCGGTGTACTGTCACTGACAGACGGACAGAGCTCATATGCGGTGCCGCTGGCGTACTTTTATGAAAATGATACGATTTATCTGACCATAGGCCGTTCCGGAAGAAAGATGGACTACATCCAAACCAGCAAAAAGGTCTGTTTTGTCGTCTACTGGGTGCCGGAGGGCTTTGGCGCGCCGGGCACCATGCACTGGACCTCGGTAATCTGCGACGGCATTCTTGAGAACATTACCGAACCCGAGGAGATCACCCGGGCGGTACGTGCCGGGGAGAAGCACATGGGAATGCCTGAAGGCACCTGGGACAGACTGCTTGAAATGACATTGAAAAAGCCCGAAGCTTCAAATTTCTGGAGAATCAGGGTGAAACAGTTCGGCGGGCGCGGTGTTGAGAATTTCACGGAAGAATTCCAGGAATAACAGGCCGCAATGGACGCACCTGTTTCGGCAGTCCATATCCGACAATGATGAGGGAGGATACACGATATGAACAGCATGCATGGATGGACGGGCTCTCTGCTGCAGATCGATCTTTGTGGTGGAGACATATCCACAACAGACGTTCCCGGTTACAGAGACGGTTTTATCGGCGGCAGGCTTTTGGCTTCCCGTTTGTACTGGGACGCGGTTGGAGCGTCTGCCGGGGCACTGGATGTGGACAATGTGTTGATGCTGCTGGCAGGCCCCCTTACGGGAACGCCTGCCATTGGATGCTCACGGTGGATTATGGCCGCTAAATCGCCCCACCTGTATCCCGACCAGTACGGTTTCGGCAACGGTGGTGGACTTTTCGGTGCGGCAATGAAACATGCCGGCTATGACGGTATCATCCTGCGGGGCAGCGCCCCCGGGTTTTCCTATGTGCTTGTGGAGAATGGGAAAGCACACATAAAAGATGCCGAAGGGCTGAGAGGCTGTGAAACAGGTGAGACAATCAGTAAATTACAAAAGGACCACGGCCCCGGGGCCCACGTTGTCTGCATCGGTCCTGCCGGAGAAAATCTGGTGCGCTTTGCCATGGTAGCTACGGAGCAGGGCGGCGTGCTTTCTAACGGCATGGGTGCCGTCATGGGGTCGAAAAATATTAAGGCGGTGGTGGTAAAGGGCGGCAGTAAAGTATCCGTGGCCCATCCTGAAAAACTCAGGGAACTAAACAGGCAGGTACGTTCCCTGCGCACAGGACAGGCTGAGAGCCTGTACCTTACCGAGCCGATGATTCAGGGGATTGAGAAGGGCAGGAATACGCCCTGTTACGGGTGCCCCGGCGGGTGCATGCGGGCATATTTCAAACATACATCAGGCCTGGAAGAGGTGCGAAAAACCTGTGCCGCCGCGTTTCTCTATACGCCCTGGGACCAGCGCTACCATGGTGAGGCAACGGAAAATCCCTTTCTGGCCACATCCCTGTGCGACCGCTTCGGGCTGTGTACCGGTGAAGTAAGCAATATTATTTACTGGCTGCATGCGTGCTTTCAGGGGGGGGTGCTCACGGAAGACGAGACGGGCCTGCCCCTTTCAAAGATCGGCAGCCTTGAGTTCATCCAGAAGCTGGTCGAGATAATCGTGAAACGCGAAGGCTTCGGGGAGCAGCTTTCCCAGGGCACCCGCAGAGCCTCCATAGAAAAAGGCCCGGCAGCGGTTGATCTCGCCCTTAAAAGGATTATGCCGTCCGGATATGCAAACGATGCCTATGGCGCACGGCTGTTTCTCGCAACGGCGATGATGTACGCCACCGAGGTCAGGTATCCCATTATTCAGCTTCACGAGTTCAGCTTCATTATGATAAAGTGGATACTCTGGCACACCACCTCAGGTACCATGTCGACGCTGAGTACGGATGTGTTACGAAAAATCGCCAAGCGGGCCTGGGGGAGTGAAGAGGCCGTTGATTTTTCCACCTGTGAGGGAAAGGCCCGGGCGGCCTTTATGATACAGAACCGTCAGCACGCGAAGGAGAGCATGGTTGCCTGCGATCGGTTTTATCCGCTGCTTGACACCGATCAGCGTGAGGACGGTATGGGTGATCCCACCCTGGTTCCACAGCTTTTCAGCGCGGCTACCGGCGTTGTCATGACCGAGGATGACTACTACCGGATGGGAGAGCGGTCGCTAAATCTTCAGCGGGCCATAATGGCACGTGAAGGCAGATCCGGAAAGGAACGTGACGTGCTCCAGGATTTTAATTTTAACGAGCCGGTGGAAAAAGAGGAAGGCATGGTAGGCCTTTTTAACCCTGATCTTGAGATGCCGGGGCCCGGGGACACCATCATTACCCGCAAAGGAGCCCGGCTGGAACAAAGCGATTTTGATCGTATGCGGGATGAGTACTATCAGTTGAGAGGCTGGGATGCTGCGACAGGGCTCCAGACAAAGAATCAGCTGGAAGCCAACGGCCTTGGTTTCGTGTGCAGCGACATGCAGGAGAGGGGCCTGCTGAAGTGATGCCCCCCGCCTATCGAAGATCCCGTTCTGTGCGCGGGGAAGAGCCCGGCGTTGGATTAAGGTCCCGCTATGGCGGATTTCCTTTTGCCTCCCCGTGTGGAGCACGCGGGGTTTACGGCAAACAACAGGCTGCACTAGTGTGGCGTCCTGTGTATACCTGTAATAAGTACGGACTATGTGTGCCGAACATGGCCGGATGAGTCGGCCTGTGAAGAAGGGGCCGAGGGTTCCAGGATTCAAGGGGCCAAGCGAAAAACGCTGGGGTCAAAAGCAGGAGTTCAGAGGATCTTTCACAGGTTGAGAGGTTATGAAGAGCACTGATTTAACGAGTAGTAAGCTCACTTGTATCCTTGGCCCCTTTTGCCGATTATTGTAATTACAAACATGACTACTTTTATGTTTAATTATTCAATGTATCCCTGGGATACGACGACTAGGCATACATGAGCTTACCGGCGCTCTTTTTTACAGACAGCAACAAACAGTTAAAACTACTTATTGAGGAGGTATCCCGGTGACACAAAAAACCACCGAAACGGATGTTGTGCTTGAAATCGGCGACCACCTGGTTACCGTGCGCAACCTGTTCCTTACGGTTTACAATCAAATGGTCAAGGGAAGTGAAAGAATTTATGAAATGCCGTTCAGCTCTTCACAGCTAAAAGCCCTTTCTGCTTTTCACGAAGACAGGAAATACAGCATGAGCGAACTGAGCAAGAACGCTCTGGTTACCATGCCGAGCATGACGGAAATGGTTGACCGGCTGGAGGCGGAAGATATTCTGGAAAGAATCAGGGACACGGAGGACCGGCGGGTGGTAAAGGTCTGCCTGACTGAGAAGGGTAAAAAAATCCATAAAGAACTAATCGAGAAACGTCACAAGGAACTTCACAATATGTTCGGCAAGCTTGCTGTGGACGAGCGTGTCGAACTGGGCGCTGCTTTGGAGAGGGTTGCACAACTTCTTACAAAGGTGCTCAAGTAATTTTTCGTTGAGAATGACCGACAGGCTCACGCGGCATTTTTTTTGTGAGTATATTGTTGTGCTAACGACCGGGAGGTTATACCTATGCCGTTAAAAAGCTATGAGCACTGCTGCTCAACCCTTCAGGCCCTGGCCAGCCTGGGAAAGATAGAAGGTGTGATACCGCTGCTGCACGGGCCCCAGCCCTGTCTGTTTACGAACCAGGGAGGGTCCATGTCCTGCAGGCCCGCCCATCTGGTGACGGCGGGGACCCTGATCAATAAGAGTGATATTATTTTCGGCGGAGAGGAGAGCCTGAAGCGCCAGCTTATAAACATCCATAAAAAGTATAACCCGAAAATTATTGTTATAATAAACACCTGTGTCCCCCAGCTCATTGGTGAAGATGTTGAAGGGGTTATCCAGGAGCTGCGGGAGGAGATACCTGAGCTTACGGTCAGTGCCTGTCAGACCGGGTTTAATTATCCCCGGTCCATGCCCCTGGGTTCCGACGCATCCTGGGTTGCCCTGGTTGACTGCTTTAAGGAGTGCGAAAAGGTTTCCGGCTCTGTGGGCATCATCGGCCGCACCGGTCAGGATGCGGGGAATCTTGCCGCGGTGGAAGTACTCCTGAAAAAGGCAGGCCTGGAGACCTTTGTTTTTCCCGCGCCGCATATTGATGAGATGGCCAAGATCGTATGTGCGGAAAGACTGTATCCCGTTCATATTACCAATCAGCTTACCTGCAGGAGGATTAAAGAAAAATTCGGGACAGACTATCATTATATCGAAACGCCGGCGGGCGTCCGGGGCACCTCCAGCTTCTTTCGCGGAGTGGCAGACCTGGAGAAAAACCAGAAGCTCCATGATCTTGTTGATCAGGAGGAAAAACGTGTGGGGCAGGAACTCGACAGCATCAAACGGCAGTTTGCGAAAAAAAAGGTGCGCATGCTGCTGGTGACCGGGCCGGCAAACGAGGTTTCCATAGGGAAAATATTTGCAGAATTCGGTGCCAGTGTGTTTATCGTTCCGTCCATGAAAAACGCGTTTTACAAACAGGAAAAGAAGATCATGCAGGAACGCTATGGAGCTAGGTTTATTGAAGAGGACTTTGACAGCCTTGAGGACGTTATCGATGAAATCAGGCCAACGGTTGTGTCGGCTGAATTTCAGGCACAGGTTGAAACCATGAAGCGTTTTTTACCCACCATCATTAATATGCTCTATCTTACTGAATACGGATATGATTATGCCCTGGACCTCGGGGCAAACTTTTTCCATAACCTGAAAGAGCCGGTTTACAGGAAATGGCAACATCTCATGGCACAGTATGGAGGATGATCATGGCAGGCACGGTAAAAGACTTCAGGATGCAGGAAATTCATACCCCCTCAGCCTTTGAAGGAGCCATTTGGGCCGCAACGGGGGTAAAGGATGCGCGGACGATATTTCACGCACCGCCCGGCTGTTATATTAATCAACACCAGAATATTCTGATGAACGACTGGACCGCTGAACTGTATTCTACGAACCTGTCATATGCAAACATTATGCAGGGTGCGGAAGATAAACTTGAGGACGTGATGCGCAAGGTTATCGCCCGGAAGCCTCAGGCGGTCGTCATCATTACCGCACCCTCGGTTGAGGTGACCCAGGATGATGTTGAAGGGGTCGCCAAAAAGGTGGGGTTGCAAGATACCGTTATCATTCGTCCTCCCATCGGCGGAACAGCAGGGGCCGGCAAGGACGCGGCGATGCTGAGTTTGCTGGACATTATGGAAACCGGGGCGGACACAAAGAAAAATTCCGTCAATATTATCGGGCCCACCTTCAATATGTTCAACTGGATGGCGGATCTCTGTGAGCTCAAAAGAATGCTCTCGGGTATCGGTGTCACCGTAAATACGGTCATGACGGCCGGTGCCACCACAGCAGAAATAAAACGCGCTCCCCGGGCGGCATTGAACCTGTGCATGTATCCATTTGACTGCGGGGTGGGGGTTGCCCGGGAGATGGAGAAGCGTTTCGGTATCCCCTACTTAGACGGTATAATCCCCATGGGATTTGAGAATTCCGCCCGCTGGCTGGAAAAGATAGCCGACATGTGCGCCGTTGACGCGTCGGGTTTTGTCAGAGCTGAAATGAACAGCGCAATGGAGTTTGTCCGATCAAACATGGTGTTCACCGTTACCTTTGAGATGAGCGCGGCACTTTCCTTTGACAACAATAATACCTACGCGGTGGGGATCGGCGAATTTTTTACCGGCGAAGTGGGGGTTGATATTGTGATGTGTGCCGTGAGCGACGAGGATGCCGCGCAACGAGTGCAGGCCGTGTGCGGTAATGTGCTTGTCGGTGCTACCATCGATGAAAAGAAACAGCTGTTCGTGGAGACCGCTCCCATGGCCATCTTCGGGAATTTCTATGATAAAAAGATCAGCATGGACGAAGGGTTTCAGAATTTCATATTTGCCGATATTCCCACCATTGGGTATCTTAATACGGAGAACTGTCCGTTTATGGGGTTCAGAGGTGCAAAATATCTTGTCCAGTCCCTGGTAAATGAAGTGTACATGAAGATATTTCTGGAAACAAAGGGTGAGATGTCCGGGCCCATATCCACCGGTGCTGCCGCTTGGGAGATTGAGGCAGAAGAGGCGTTTATCAAGGTTTCTGAAATGATCCCCCACTTTGTGCGTGCAACTGCCATGAAGAAGCTCCACCAGGTTGCCGAGCAGACGGCACAAGAACGCGGCTGCGCGGTGACCGTTGCTATAATCCGGGAGGTGACCGACAAGTATACGCCGACAAAGTTCAAGGCAAAGTTTTCAACGGTGTTTGAGAATACACGGCCAGCCCGGCAGGAGACCGCAGGTGAGGATGAAGAGAATGTGCCCGTTGATAGCCTTGCTTTTTCCATGCAGTGGGAAGCCGCCGCGCGCCGGATGCTGGAGCTTGTGCCCGGGCCCTTCCGTCAGGCGGCTGTTTCGGGCACCGAGCAATATGCAGGAGAAAAAGGGTATGACAAAATAACCGGGGACGTAGTCGAGGAGTACCGGAAGGAATTGGGGATGTGATCCGGCAATGGGAAATCTTAACATACGGTATATGACGCCTGTAGCTGTATTATCCTGCATAACGTGATCCACCATGCATCAGGTTCCTTCAGAAATGGACAATATATTGCTTTGCTTCTTTTAGGGAATTGTTGACTTTTTTTGTCTAACTCAGTATAATTGTATAATAAGTATTTAAACGTATACAATTGAATCCGCATATGAAAGGAGGTGATACTCGACGAAAAGCACGAGAGCCTATTTGATTCCGTATGAGCACGTATGGAATTTGATTAATTTTAATGCTTTTTATAAATTATTTATAATATGAATATAATTTTCGGCTTGTTCCACACATAAAAAGGGGGAGGGGAATGAAAAAGAGAATTTTATTTACTACACTTATTCTTACCTTTAGTATCGTATCACCGGTAATTTTCTGTACATACCAGCATGCGCAGGCATCCTACAATCTGTATGACGGCAAGCTGATCCTCAACGGCTTTGTCAAAGAGATGTGGTATATCCGGACCTCCATGCAGGACCGTGAGAAGGCCTTTCACGACAGCATGCTTGACTACGCAAACACCAGTGCGCTGTTTGAGGCTCTGTACACGCTCAAGGAAGAGGGTGATCTAACCGTTCGGCTCTTCGGGGGGGTGAAGGCATGGTGGGAAAAGTCGCCGATGTTTGACGATGAACTGGAAAGAAGCATCCCGCACCGTGCTAGGAAAGACTACGTGCATCCGAGAAGCTTTGATGATGATATGCTCACCGAGGCATACGTTCATATCATCAAAGGGCCCTGGGAATTGCGCGTCGGCAAGCAGATCGTTATATGGGGACAGCTCGACATGCAGCGGGTGGCCGATGTGGTCAATCCCCTTGATCTGCGAAAAGGCGTTCCCGGGGTTGATACCTGGGAGGAGATCAAGCAGGGCATTTGGATGATCAGGCTGCTGTACACTTCGCAGCTTCCCGGCAACCTGCTGTTTGAGGCGATATTCAACCCGGGTGATTTTCGAAACTTTCAGCTCCCGTACGAGGGCACCCATTACGGGGCCTACGGGCATGTTGCCAACCCCTTCGGCGTTGACTACGGGATAACGCACTGGCTGTTTGAAAAAATGCGCCGCGATGCGCCGGGATGGCGCCTCAGCAAGAACTACGAGTTCGGTCTGAAAGTGCGGGGCTTTTTCTGGAACGTCGACTGGACCCTGATGTACTATGATTCGCTGTCTGATTCTCCCGTCTCAAACCCGCGCCGGGTGGGCGATTTTTCCTTCAAGTACATCCAGGCAGCCATAGGCGGGGGCGTGCCGGAAGACTGGCCTGATGCAAAGGTTTTCTGGTATAAACGATTCCGGGTTGTGGGCGGAACGGCCCAGACCTATATCCAGCCGCTGTGGAGCACCGTGTGGCGCATGGAATGGGCATACCAGATCGGGGTGCCGCTGAACAAGGGCACGGGCGGAGAAAGCGGCGGTGTGTACGCCTGGACACGGCGTGACATTGTCGCCTTTGCCGTCGCCGTGAGCAAGTATCTGGACATTCCCAAGTTCACCCAGAGCAGGATCGCCACGGGAAGGCAGATGAGTATAACCCTTACCTATGCCTGGGACAAGGTCCTTAACCACGATCATGACCTGGTGCTGGGCGAGACCAATCACGCCTATGACCACTCGGTCAACGACCAGATATCGCTGTTTCTGCAGCAGGAGATGTTCAACTCGACCATCTGGTTTACCTTCAACGGGTATTACCATTTCCACACGGGCAAGTGGATGGCGGTACCCACATTCACCTATATTTTCCCGGGCATACACTGGCGGGCCGACTTGGGCTATGCAGCGTTCGGCGGGGCAAAAGCAAAGCACGTGTCACATGCTTCCGCCACACGGGACAGTATAATTCTTCGTCTTCGCTATGAGTTTTAATTTTACTATTAACTATAACACAATAGGAGGAGGGGACTTAGATGTCGTTAAAGAATTGTGAAAAACAGGCAATGATGATTCTTGTTGTGCTGACTGCTGTGCTGGTTCCCATGCTTGCCGGTGCCGAGGAGGTTGTTTATCCGGTTCCGGCATACACACAAGAGGAGCTTGCAAAGGTCCGTGAATGGGAGAAAACGTGGGCGGGCAAGAAGATAGACAAAACCAACATCGACCAGATAGCAGAATTTTTTCCCGAGTCATATGTCACGATCATCAAGGAACCCGACAAGTGGGCCGCCCCTCCCGAGGGCAACTGGTTCATGATTGTGCCCTACCGGCAGATCATGCCCCTGAAGGGAGAAATTGAGGCAACAAAAAAGTATGCACCCCTGGTAACAACCGATGCGGACGGCACCATCACAAACTATACCGACATAGCCGGCGTCCCGTTTCCCAGTCCCACAACGGGTTTTGAAGTGGCGTACAACGTTGATACCGACACAAGCGGTGATACGTCACACCACGAGTACTATGCGCCCAATATCAATCCCAGGACAAAAACCGACCGCCTGGCAAAACAGGAGTTCTGGTACCTCTATTATATACACCGGGTTTCTGTTGATCCCAAACCCGCCATACCGAAGAACCCCAAGGGCGTCCACCGGGGCGAGTTCATGCACATGTACCTGCCCCCCGAGATGCTCAACACCCGGTTTATGACCATGCGGTTTGCCGATCCCAAAAAGGAAGATGTTTCATATCTTTACTACTCACAGTACCGGCGCATACGGCGGCTTTCAACCTCTGAGCGAACAAACGCAATCGACGGTACCGATATGATATATGATGACGGACACATGTGGGACGGCCACATTGTGCGCAACATCTATGAGCTCAAGGGTAAAAAGGACATGCTGCTTTCACGGCACCAGGACATGGACAAAGTTACCCGGAAGACCGGGCAGGGATTTCCCAACGGCTATGATTTCGAGCGGTGCAACGCCTGGGTGGTGGATGTCGTAAACAAAGACCCGAATTACCTCTACAAAAAACGGGTATGGTATGTCGATCCCGAGACCAACACGATTATGTGGCAGGAGATGTACGACCAGTTGGGCCGGTTCTGGAAGTGTTTCTGTCACCACACCAGGCAGGTAAAGACCAAGCAGGGTGAAATGAAAAACTATGCCGTGGGCCTGACCATGGAGGATTTCCAGCGAACGCATTCCGGGTGGACCAACATAACCGTGAAAGAGATCGGCGGCAACGTAAAGCCCAGCATGTATACCCTGAGCAATCTGCAGAAAACCTATTAACGGCTGCTGTGAGGAAGGCCCGCTGTGCTGAAACGGGCCTTCTTTAGTGCCTGCAAGAGAAGTGTGTTAACTATTAGTATACTAAATACGGATTTTTCCTGGAGTAGAGTCGTGGTACGTACAATGAAACAAATAGTTACCTTCGGGTTATGTGCTGCTCTTATTTCGAGTGTCATCGTCACTGCCGGCTGCAGTGATACGCGGAAGAAGATGCAGATGAAATCATTTAAAATAAAAACCATCACCGCTGAAAACGTTCATGGTGTTATGGCACCGGATGACGACCATATATGGATTGTGGGAAATTACGGCATTATCTATCACTCCTCAGACGGGGGTGCAACCTGGACGAAGCAGCAGTCAGGCATCAAGGACGCCGTTCTGGTTGACGGGATATTCCTGGACAATAGGGAAGGCTGGGTCGCGGGTATGTTCGGCACCGTTTTGCATACCGACAACGGCGGCGGAACCTGGACCAAGCAAACCACCGGCACACAGCGGCACCTGTTTGATGTTTCTTTCGTGGACAGGCAGTACGGATGGGCAATCGGCGAATGGGGCACTATTATTCACACCACCGACGGGGGCACCACCTGGGCGGCCCAGGGGGAAGAGTCCGACAAGATTTACAATAATGTCTGTTTTGTCGACCGGCACACGGGCTGGATTGTGGGTGAGCAGGGTATTATTTTGCACACGCGTGACGGCGGCGCAACCTGGGCGCGGCAGATGCCCAGGCAATTCGAGCGTGAGTCACTGGAAGATGAACTGGAAAATCCCCGCCCCCCGCTGTTTTGTATCCAATTCAAAGATGCGCACAACGGCTGGATCTGCGGAATCGACGGAACCATAATGAAGACATCAGACGGCGGGGCAACCTGGCACTTTATTGCCCCGATAACCGACCTTGCGCTGTATACCATTTTTTTGCAGAACGGCAAAGCATACATCGTGGGAGACAAGGGGGCCTATCTTACTTCCGAGGACAGCGGTACGACCTGGGCACTGAAGACCGATGTTATCAAGTCAAAGCAGCCGTTCCGGGACGTGTGGTTCAGCAGTCCCGGGAAGGGGTGGATAGTGGGGGCGGCAGGAACCGTTGTGCACACCACCGACGGCGGCACAACCTGGGATTTTTACTCAGGGCTTTCCTATGCCATGGAGTTCTTCCAGATGCCCAAGGCGCTTGAGTTCGGCGGCGGTGTGGAATGATTACTAATAAAACAAGGGGACCAAGGAAGTCATGAAACGTTTTGCTGATATAATCATTGAAAAGCGGCTTTATTTTCTTATTGTTATTCTTATTATCACGGCATTTTTCCTGTATCAGGCAGTGACCAGGCTTACGGTGAAGACCGTTTTTGATGATCTGTTACCGAAGAATCATTCATACGTCAACCTTCATCACGAGATCCGCAACAACTTCGGGGGCGCCAACAAAGTGCTGATAATGGTTCAGGTTCGGGACCGGGAAGACGGCGGCGCATATGATGACGTGTTTAATGTTGAAACGCTGACCAAGGTGAAAAATATCGAAAATGACTGCCTGCTGCTGCAGGGAGTAGACCGGTTCAAGATTATGTCCCTTGCCAGCAACAAGATAAAAAACGTCAAGATGAGCGCCGAGGGCATGTCGGTCAGAAGCGTGATGTTTCCCGAGATCCCCCAGACCCAGCAGGGGCTCGACCGCCTCAGGAGCGTGGTGTACGGCAATCCCATATGCTATCCGGGGCTTGTGTCCCTTGACAGCAAAAAGACACTGATCACGGTCGACTTTTTCGAGGACCAGATCAATTACCAGATTGTGTTCAAACAGCTCAAGGATCTGCGGAAAAAGTACGAGGACAAGAACCACATTGTTGCCATAGCCGGTGAGCCCATGCACCTCGGGTATGTAGACAGCTATGTCGGCGACGTATTGAAGATACTGGCCTATACGGTCATCGCGATGATGGTGGTGTTTTTGATCTATTTTCGGTCAAAACGCGGCATGTTGTTACCCGTCCTGGCGGCAGCGGTAAGCGCAGTGTGGGGCCTGGGCTTTTTGAGCCTGCTCAAGTTCAACCTTGATCCCCTGGTGCTGGTGTTTCCGTTTTTAATAGCTGCCATGGCGGCATCACACTCGGTGCAGGTGGTCAAGCGCTACAAAGAGGAAGCCTACAAACTGGGTAATGTAAAGGCATCATGCAAGAGTGTTATCGAACACCTGTTTGTCCCGGGCTTTGCCGGGATTATAACCGATGCATCGGGCATTATCGTTATCGCCCTTACGCCCATACCCATTCTGCAGAAGATCTGTCTTTCCTGTGCGTTCTGGGCATTTGCAACGGTGGTCATCGCCATGATTCTGGTGCCCATACTTCTGTCCTACATGCCGATAAAAACGGCAAAAGAGGGTGAAGGATTCCTTGACCGGCTGCTGCACCGAACGGGCAGGTGGGTGGTGGGATGGGGTAAGTTCGCCGTGCTCGGGGTGTCCCTTCTGCTGCTTGTGTGGGGAAGCACCAATGTGAACGATATAACCATAGGCAACGCCGTGCCGGGCTCCGAGATCCTGTGGCCGTGGCACCGCTACAATGTCGACTCATTTCGGATAACCTTTTCGATGCCCCTTTTGAACCCCATGTACGTGATCATAGAGGGAGACCGGCAGCAGGCCATTGCTCATCCCCGGGTTATCAGGGACATTATGAATTTCACCCGCTACATGAACCAGACCCCCGACCGGCGGGTGATATTTTCCTCAACCCTGCTGAACTCAATCCCCATGCGCAACCAGGGCATACGGGACAACAACCTGAACTGGCGGTTCGCCCCCACCGAAGACCTGCAGCTGATGCTGCTGTTTCGGAACATCGTCGACAACGCGGGGCCCGGTACGTGGGACATGTACATCGACAATGAAGACATCGTCACCAATGTCATCATTTACTGCCGGGACAAGACCGCGGAAACCATAACAAAGGTTGTGGACCGCGTTAATGATTACATCAGAAACGAGTCCATATTCGGCAAGAGGGTAACGGACGTGGAACGCCACGGGTTCGACAAGTTTGTCTACTGGCTGGACGGATTTTTCAGGGAGCAGCCCCCTCCCATACCCGAAAAAACCCTGCCCGACGACGTGCCCCGGGTCTATTACCGCCTTGCCGGCGGAGCGGTCGGGGTACAGGCCGGTATTAATGAGGCGTTGACCCTGTACCAGATATGGACATTCATCCTGGCCCTTGCAACGGTATTTGTCCTGTGCACGTTTATTTTCAAATCGGCCCTGGCCGGCCTCATGATAACCGTACCGCTTATTGTTTCAAATGTACTGGCATTCTCATTCATGGTACTCAATAATCCGCCCCTTCCACTGACAACGGCAACACTTCCCGTAGCGTCAGTCGGTATCGGGCTCGGGGTCGACTACGGGATTTACCTGGTGAGCAGGATCATCGAGGAGTACAAAAACACCGGGGTCCTTGAATCGGCAATCAGCCAGGCCCTGAGCACCACGGGCAAAGCGATCGTTTATATTGCCACCACCCTGGTGTGCGGTATAGTATTCTGGTTCATGTCGAAAATGATGTTCCAGGCGCTGATGGGACTGCTGCTTGCAATAATTCTTCTTTTCAACATGCTGGGTGCCGTGCTGATTATCCCCAGCTTCATCGCCCTGCTCAAGCCGAAGTTTGTTGTGGGCAAAAGATAACCTGAAGTGTATGAAGGAAATAAAAAGCCCCCTCGTAACGAGGGGGCTTTTTTTGTGACTCGGCTGAACATTGACTTATACCCCATGATATGTTTTAAATAATCTGTGCAGGTGTTTCGACCCCTGCATGCCGGGCGTTAGTTCATCAAGATATGTAACGATTCAATAAAAAGGAGGAATTGTGCCGTGAAAATACGCATTGCAAAACAACCAGTTGATCTCATCCGGGATGAAATAATTGCTGCAGGCATCTTCGAAGGCAGCAAAAGGCTCGGCACCGCAGCAGCACGGATCAACAAACATACCGCCGGGATGATCAAAGATATTCTTGCAAGCGGTGATTTCACCGGAAAGCTTTATCAGACCATGCTGCTGTATGTGAAAAAAGGTTTGAAGACGAACCGGGTGCTCTTAGTGGGCCTGGGCAAAGAAGACGAGTTTACCCCGGAGAGGCTGCGCGGCGCAACCGCCAGCGCGGCAAACCGTGTTCGTGATCTTGGTTTGAAGAAATTTGTTTGTCCACTCGGGTTTGCCCATGTGCGGGGATTGAAGCCCGGCGGGAAGGCACGCGCCTGTGTTGAAGGCATGCTGCTGGGTCTGTACCGCTTTGACGAATTTAAATCTAAAAAGGCCACTGAGCAAGACCGGCTCGGGACGTGTACAATCCTTGTTGACGAGAACGATGCTCTCAACGAGGTGCGAGCAGGGGTGAAAGAAGGGCGGATCATTGCGGAGGCAACGTGCATGGTCAGGAGCATGGTGGCCCGGCCCGGCAACAGTGCGACCCCGACATATCTTGCCGGCACCGCCCGGTCAATTGCCAGACGCGAGGGCCTGAAGTGCAGCGTGCTTGATGCGCGCAGTGCAAAAAAAATGGGAATGGGAGCATTTCTGGGAGTTGCCCGGGGAAGTGACGAACCAGCCCGGTTTATTGTGCTTGAGTATGTTCCCGTCAAGACAAAAGCGGGCAAACCGATCGTTGTTGTGGGAAAGGCGATAACCTTTGACAGCGGCGGCATCTCGCTGAAGCCTGCCAACAACATGGAAGAGATGAAAACGGATATGGCAGGGGGAGCCGCTGTCCTGGGAATACTTCAGGCGTGTGCACGCCTCAAAATACCCAGGCGCGTGGTGGGAATTGTTCCGGCTACTGAAAACCTTCCCAGCGGCAGCGCGCTAAAGCCCGGTGATGTTATCACGGCAATGTCGGGAAAAACCATCGAGATTATTTCCACCGATGCCGAGGGGCGCCTTATACTTGCTGATGCCCTGACCTATGCGCACCGGTTCAAGCCCGATGCAATTATCGATATGGCAACCCTGACCGGGGCCTGCATTATTGCTCTGGGCAACGATGTTTCCGGTATGATGGGTACCGATGAAAGGCTCATCAGCTGTTTAAAAGCGGCAGGGGAGGCCACCGGTGACCGTGTCTGGCAACTGCCGCTGTATGAGCAATACGGCGAACTGATCAAGAGTGATATTGCCGATATCAAAAACGTCGGCGGGCGTCCTGCAGGAACCATAACCGCCGGATATTTTCTCAAGGAATTTGTGGGTGAGGTCCCCTGGGTACATATAGATATCGCGGGAACCGCCTGGACAAAAACCAATAAACCCTGTGCTCCCAAAGGGGCAACCGGTGCGGGTGTCAGGCTTATTATCGAGATGCTGCGGAGATGGCAGGATTGAGCTTTACACCATGCAGGTAAACTCTATACTCTTTGTGCGATCAGGCCTGCAATTGCCTTTGATTCTTCCACACGCTCATGGTAGTAAATGATAAAAAAATCAAGAAAAGCGGTGAGAAGTTCGTTGGGTGTGAGCAGAAAGTCAGGGTTGCTCGGTCTGCCGAAGCCGGTCTGCTCGGTCGTGTAGGTTTCAAAGAAGATAAGGCCGTTTTTTTTAAGACCCTTTTTAATCTTTGGGATCAATCTTCTTTCAAGGAAGTAGAAATCAAGAATAGCATCATAGCTTTGATCTCCTATTGCGTACTCAAGAGCGTCGGCTTCAACGGCGTTCATGGTCACGCCGGCATTTTTTGCCCGCTGCCCGGCAAGGCAAACCGCAGAGGAGGACCGGTCGATGCCGGTGACATCATAGCCATGTTCAGCCAGAAACACGGCATTCTGACCGGTACCCATGGCAATATCAAGGGCAGCTCCTCCGGCAAACAGATGTGTATTGTCCCTGAGCAGGGGTGGGACGTTGCCTGTGGTGTCAATGGCCTGGTCCTGATATCGTGCTTCCCAATCTTTTTTATCCATGCCGGGTGTGTGCCTCGGGGAGTCCCCCCTTTTTATGCGGTTATGTAGTACGGCGGCCGGTCTTTGCAGGGCACCGGAGGACATGTTTCACCGTGTTACCGCCTCTGTGTAATAATCATATAACAGATGAACATACGCCTGAAAAGTTTTTTTATGAAATTCGAAAAAATTCTTGTAGCGGCATATTCAGGGTATACATGCAATGAGCGTCCTGTGTCCTTTCAGTTCCGGGGAAGAGAACACACCGTGGATACGATTATCGACCGGTGGTACCAAGGAGCGGTGCGGGCACATGAACCCAATATGGAATATTTCAAGGTAAAAACAGCGACCGGTGAGACGTATATTTTGCGCTATAACGGGCTTTTTGATGTTTGGTCGATTATGCTGCCCGAGTGACCGTCAGTCGCTGTCTTTGAGCAGCAAAAAGACACTTACCAGAACCAGTGCCGCCAGCGGCAGAAACTCCGGCAGAAGGGGCATGCGCTTATCAAACACTTTGGTGAAGATGAGGAGAAAAAGCAGAAGATAGATGGTGCTGCCTATGATGAATACAATTGTGTGAAAAAGTTTTTGCCCTTTTTGCATGTTTTTGTTTCTATATAAACTATTGATTTAAATATACATTAATGTTAGTGATAAATTATAGAAAACATACACAGAAGTGTCAAGGATGAAGATGTAAGGACCGATAAGATCCAGTGATGGTCTGTCCGGGTAGTAGAAGAAACAGCTATGGCACAGAGGAAACTTCAAGAAGAACATGACATGATGGTTCGCAAAGTTGCGGAGATCCTGACCGGGAAAAAGTATAAAAAAGTCTTCGCAGATTTGCCTGATTATACAAAACCGAAAAGAATAGTCTGGGAATCGTCCGGTCAGGGATACACACCCGATGTGATTGCCTGCCGGGATGAGGTGAGAATCTTTGCAGTGGAAACCGGGGACTCAATTAATGATGACCATACGGCCGACCGGTGGAGACTGTTTGCATCATTTGCCGAGGATAATGATGCCATGTTTTACATCGTTTTCCCGCATGGTGCCCGTGATATGGTTGTGAAAAGACGTGACGAACTGAAAATTCAGGCATTTTTGTGGGAGCTATAGAGAAATCCAAGACGTGGGAGATGGATGCATGCTGGATATCAGAGAGATGACGGTTCTGGTGGCGGATGACATGCAAAACATGTTCAACTCAATCCGCAGCATCATGAGACTGCTTAAATTCGGACGCCGGTTTTTCTATGCACCAAACGGCGAGGAGGCACTAAAGATCCTTGACAAGGAAGAGATTGATCTTGCCATACTGGATAACAATATGCCCGGCATGCAGGGTGTTGAGGTGTTGCAGATAATACGGGAGGACAAACGCTGGAGGGACATGCCGATTATCATGATAACCGCTGATGCAACACGGGAGTTTGTGACCAATGCCGCAGAATCCGAGATCGACGCCTATTTGTTAAAACCTATTACCGTAGAACTTATGAGGGAAAAAATTCCTTCCGTTATAGAACGCGCCAACAACCCATCACCAATGATGCTCCACTTACGGACCGCCTCCGTGATGGAAGAGGAAGGAGACCTTGGCGGCGCCATTAAACAGGCAAAGAGGGCAATAGCAGAAAATCCGCAATCCTCACGGCCGCTCCGGGAGGTTGGGAAGTACCTGCTTGAAAGCGGCAATTTCGATCAAGCAGAGCAGTATCTTTTAAAAGCCGTTAAGATGAATAAGATCGATGTTATTGCCTTTCATCATCTCGGCGATCTTTACCTTAAACGCAATGATGTCGAAAATGCCCTGAACTACTTTGAAAAGGCAATAAAAATCAGCCCCCGCCACTATGAGCGGGGGCTTAACCTGGGAAAAATCCTTATACAAAAGAAGATGGAAGACAAGGCTATTCCCATTTTTACCACAGTATTTGAAATTGCCAAAAATCCCGACAAACTCAAGGAGGAAATAGCTCTGTTTTGTATAGAGGAAGAGGTTTACGGCTTTGCCGCCAAGCTGTTGAAGGGTATTGTCGGCATCGACAAGGAGCGTGCGGGCATTCGGGTGAAACTCGGAAAAGTTTTGGAAAAACTGGGAGATACGGAGGAGGCCCTGGTCTATTTTAATGAGGCCGAGCAGCTTGATTACCGGAACCTGGAAGTAAAACTCCATCTTGCACGGATTTATCTGCAACAGGGGATGATGCTGCGGGCTGAAAGGCCCCTCAAAGAGATACTGAAAGTCAGCCCGAACCACAAGGAGGCCCGGGAACTTTTGCGGCAATGTATTTAGTGGAGGGAATTGCACCATGTCACCTGATATGCGACTTTTGAGCGTGCTGCTGTCCATTACCGATATTGCAAATGACAAAAAACACACATACGAAGATAAGCTCAATAAAATTCTTCTCAAAATTGTTGATTGCATGAGTGTAAAATCAGGCTCAATAATGATGCTCAAGAACAGAAAAACCCTTGAAGTTGTTGCCTCCACCCGGCCACAGATCGTTGGGTTCACCCAAAAGCTTGATGAACTTTCTCCTTCTGCATGGGTCGTCAAAAACAAACAGCCCCTTTATGTGGAAAGTTGCAGCAAATCAGATATGCCGCTTAAACACCTTGACCATTACCGTGGAGAGGCATTCTATCTGGTTCCCATCATGGACCGCGGCGGCGTAAAGGGTGTTATCAATGTTACAGAAAAGGTCGGCACCGACAGTTTTGATAAGAAGGAACAGGAAATTCTGCTCAGTATCGTGGGACATGTTATTGTCGCCCATGAAAATCACCGGCTGGCGCAATCCCTGAAAAAGAAAAAGAACACCCTCCAGAAAAAGAACACCCAACTGAGAAAACTGGAACGACTGCGGACAGATCTTTTCAATATGCTGATTCATGACCTCAAGGGACCGATATCAGAAATAATCGCAAACCTTGATATCCTTTCTTATACGATTACGGATGAAAACCTTGAGTTTGTTGAAACGGCGAAGGTGGGATGCAACACACTCTATAACATGGTAACCAACCTGCTGGATATTGCCCGACTTGAGGAAGGGAAATTGGTCCTTGTTTATGAGGAGATACCGCCACGGGAGCTTATTAAAGAAGCCCTTGCACGGCTTTTGATATCGGTGCGGCAGAAGGGCCTGCGCTTCGCTGAGGAGTTTCCCTCCGCTGACGGACTGACCCTACAGGCTGACCGGGCCATGCTCATTAGAGTGCTGCAAAATTTCTTGACCAATGCTATATACTATTCCCCGGACGGGGCAACCATTACCGTCGGGTACCAGTGCACTGCTCCGGGCAAAGTAGCGTTTTTTGTCAAGGATAACGGTCCCGGTGTACCGGAGGATGCCAGGGAAGCGATTTTTGATAAATTTACCCAGCTTGACAAAAAAGACGACGGCCGTATCTATACAACGGGTCTCGGGCTGTCGTTTTGCAAATTGGCCGTTGAAGCACATAAAGGGACCATCGGTGTTGAGAGCGGTGATCAGAAGGGAAGCAGATTCTTTTTTGTCATACCGACAGAGGCGAAAAAAAGGTGACGGTGCCGCCCGGGGAGTCAGCGACAGCATGACACGGTTGCCGGACGTATCATTCCCATCACGCTCAATTCTTCATTATAACCGCCTTTTTTATAAATCGTTTTGTACGGTGTTTACCCGGTGAGGAATAATGACATGTCCTGGTGCAAAGGGGAAAAGAGCTGTTGTCTGCTGCTGTGTGTAGGCGTATGCCTGGGCCTGTTGCTCTGTCAGGGTTCTATGGCTTTTGCGGGGCCGGTTGATAACGTCGTAGCAGCCCATGATGATTTTCAGGGAGAGTCCCTTGTATATGATCTGAGTTTCTGGCTGTTTAGAAAAGCCGCCCGGGGCACGATACGCTGCAGCAAGCAGGACGACAGGTATGTTGCCGAGCTGGTGGCGGAAACCACCGGATTGATACGGATTATTGCCGGACAAAAGAAAGAGTACATGAAAAGCGTTATGGAGTATGATACCACGCTTAAACGGTTCCGGCCACTCATGTTCCAGGAGACCTTTTTTTACGGGGACAAGGAAAGAACAAAGACCCTGCAGTTTGATTACAGTAAAAGAAGTTTCACGATTTCCTGGGAGCGCACGGACCGAAAAACAATACGCAGAACGAAAAAGCTTCCTCAAAAGACTTTTGATGATTTGCTGACTTTCTTCTATAATTTTCGCATGGGACATTACGGCCGGGTTGAAGAGGGAAAAACATTTAAAATACCGGTGCTGGTCCAGAGCAGACTGTCGTACCTGTCAGTTGTTGTCGACAACACACCCCCGACGGGCCACAGGGATGCGCACTATCACGGTACCGTATCACTTGAGAGAAGTATCACCCAGGCCGGGACCCACCTCATATCCGGCTGGTTTTCGCCTGACCTTGTCCCGGTTCACTGTGTTGTTAAGGATGCAATCTTTTTTGGCGATGTGCATATACGACTCAGGGAACGTGAACGGGCCATGCACTGAAAACTGCAGCAATAGCGCCGTGTGCCATGCAACAGGCAGCGTGTTTACCGGCACGTAGCTACCTGTAAACAGTACTGTGCCGGGATGCCCATGCCAAAGCGGGTGATAAGGGGCCGCCTTGCTGGGCAATAAGAATCGGTAACGTCACCAGGCGGGAAGCAAAATATATTGTACGACGGCCGTAATCGTTGTATATAGAAAATGACCGAGCCTAACAGGAAATCTGTAATCCTCCTGCACGTATTGCTTCTCCGGAAGGGAAGGTATGGATCAGTGCCGCAGGGGCTCCTATACATGAGAAGGGTGGTTGTGTAATGCCGATCTACGAATTTTACTGCAAAAAATGCAATACAATCTTTAATTTTTTTTCTCGGACGGTAACGGTGACAAAGCGGCCGGCCTGTCCCAAATGCCATGGAGAACTGGAGCGCCAGGTATCACTTTTTTCCTGTATCGGAAACGCCAAGGAAGAAAGCGGATTGGATGACCTTCCCGTTGATGGGGCAAAACTTGAAGGGGCAATGAGCGCGCTTGCGAACGAAGCGGAAAACGTCAATGAAGATGATCCCCGCCATGCGGCAAACCTGATGCGCAAGTTTTCTGAAATGACGGGCGTTACCCTTGGTGACGGCATGCAGGAAGCGCTGCAACGTATGGAATCGGGAGAAGATCCTGAAAAGATAGAAGCCGATATGGGGGACGTTCTTGAAAGTGAAGACCCTTTTTTGCCGGGAAGATCCAAAGCGCGGGCAAAGGCAAGGAAGCCCCTTCGTGATGAAACCCTCTATGAACTGTAGTCTCGGGAGGCGTATAATGCTTCAGCCTTCCTTGTAAAGGACCCAAGCGGCACTCAGGTGGTATAGTCGGCATTTATACGGACATAATCATAACTCAGGTCACAGGTTGCGACTTCAAAACTGTGGGTTCCATTGCTCAAATCGATCTTTACGTTTATGGACCGTTTTTTTACCGCCCTTTTTAGTCGTGCACTGTTTTTTAAAACGCCCATGCCGTGACTGACTGCCGGGATGTCGTTAAAATACAGGGCAACCTTTGCGGGATCAAATACCGCACCTGAGCTTCCAAGAGCTCCCATGATACGGCCCCAGTTGAAGTCTTCACCAAAAAATGCCGTCTTGACAAGGTTGGAATTTGCAACGGCAAAGCAGGATTTTTTCGCATCGGTTTGTGTTTTCGCACCGTGCACCGTTATTGTCAGCAGTTTTGTCGCGCCTTCTCCGTCTTTAACGATCATGAGGGCAAGCTTTTTCATGACACGGTGCAGCATTTCCTCACATGCCCGTCCCGCTTTTGACCCCCTGGTGCCGACACGACTTTCAGAGCAGCCGTTTGCAAGAACGAGAACGGTGTCGTTTGTGCTCATGTCGCCGTCAACCGTTATCCTGTTGAATGTCTCATTGACCTGTGATTTAAGCATTGCGCCCAGAAGTCGCCGGTCCACGGCAGCGTTAGTCACGACAAAGGCAAGCATGGTTGCCATGTCGGGCATAATCATGCCCGCGCCCTTGGCAATACCGCACATCTTAACGGTTTTCTCGTCAACGGTGTGCTGCAGGGTGACGATCTTAGGGAAGCTGTCGGTCGTCATGATGGCCTCTGCAAAGTCCGGGATGCCTGCCGAAGAGGCATTGGTAATCAGTGCGGGGAGATGATGTACTATTGACGGCACGGGTAGTGGAACGCCGATAACCCCTGTTGAACAGGGAGCAACAAGATTTTCATGAATGCCGAGCCGCCCGGCAACAGCGGCACATGTTTTTGCCGCAGCCGTTGCCCCCTGCCTGCCGGTGCAGGCATTTGCATTACCGCTGTTTGCCAGCACCGCCTGCACGGTACCGTTTGCAACACGTTTTTTACACAGCAGAACGGGGGCCGCCTTTACCCTGTTTTTGGTGAATACTCCGGCAACGCTGAACGGTGTGGCGCTCATGATGAGCCCCAAATCTTTGCCGGCCTTTTTGATGCCGGAGGAGATCCCCGAAAACAGGAAACCCGGTACGCCTTTTTTTGCAGAGAATGGTTTCATGGTAACGTTCCTCGATGCCGGATTTTTGACCCTGCCTGATAATCATGAGTATCCCCCCAGGCTCTGCCGGGGGGGTAATGACTCCTGCATGATTGATTCTTTGCCTGCCGCATGGTTCCATACCGCCATCCGTAATCATCACTTTCCGCAGCATTTCTTATATTTTTTACCGCTGCCGCAGGGGCAGGGCGCATTTCTGCCGACCTTTTTCTCTTTTCTTCTGACCGGCTTTTTCTCCTGCTGCGCTTCGCCCCGGCTCATGACAAACTGCTGCGGCTGCTCGGGGCTCTCCATTTCTTCCTGCACCATCTGCACCATATAGAGTTTTTCAATAAACTCTGCTTTTATCTTTTCAATCATGTCGGTAAACAGTGCATAGGCCTCTTTCTGGTATTCGCGAAGCGGGTCCTGTTGCGCATACCCGCGCAGGCCTATGCCTTCCCTGAGGTGGTCCATGTCAAGAAGATGGTCTTTCCAGATTTCATCCAGAATGCGCAGGTAGATCCATTTTTCCAGCTGGTGGAGCGTTTCTTCACCGAACTGCTCCTCCTTTTTTTTGTATGTCTGTTTGACCGCATCAACTATGTGCTGTTCAAGTTCTTCATTTTTCAACTGCAGAAGCTCCTCCGGCGGCATCCAGAGGGCGGTGGTGAAATGTCTAAAGACTGCTTCCTTAAAGCCCTTAACATCGATCTCTTCAGGTGGTATTTCTTCTCTGAAATACTCAAATACCAGATCGCCGACAATCTCCTGTGTGTACTGTTCTATGAGGTCTTCAAGGCTTTCGTCCTTAAGCGCTCTGTTGCGCAGCTCATAGATTATCTCCCGCTGCTTGTTCATAACGTCATCGTACTGCAGGAGATGTTTTCGAATATCGAAGTTGTGCGCCTCAACCCTGCTCTGAGCATTTTCTATGGCCCGCGTGATCAGTTTGTGCTCTATAGGTTCACCCTCTTCCATGCCGAAACGGTCCATAATATTTGAAATGCGTTCCGCACCGAAAATCCTCAAAAGATCGTCTTCCAGGGACAGGAAAAAGCGTGATGAGCCCGGATCTCCCTGCCGTGCAGAACGGCCCCGCAGCTGGCGGTCGATTCGGCGTGAGTCATGGCGTTCAGTGCCGATGATGTGGAGGCCGCAGGGGATGTTCTTGAAGCACTCCTTCATAATGTTGCCCTTTTTTACGGGATCAGGACAGTTTTGACAGCCCTCGTTTTTTCCTATCTCGCACACAACACAGCACTGCGTGCATTTGACCACACCCGGGCCAAGCTTAATGTCGGTACCGCGGCCGGCCATATTTGTTGCAATGGTCACCGCGCCTGCCTTGCCCGCATTGGCAACGATTTCTGCTTCCTCCTTGTGCCGCTTGGCGTTCAAAACGGAGTGCTTTATCTTTTTGGGTATCATGCGGCTCAGCAGCTCAGAGCTTTCCACGGCAACGGTTCCAACCAGGACGGGTCGGCCCATTTTATTCATTTTTTCAATATCGCTGATGATGGCCCGGTATTTTTCCTTTTTGGTTTTGTACACCGTGTCGGCATAATCAACTCTCCGCACCGGCCTGTTGGTCGGGATGACCAGGACCTTCAGCTTATATATTTTGAGAAATTCAGGTGATTCGGTTTCCGCCGTTCCGGTCATGCCTGCAAGCTTTGTATACATGCGGAAATAGTTCTGTATGGTTATGGAGGAAAGGGTTTGTGTCTCACCTTCAATGCGCACGGATTCCTTTGCCTCGATTGCCTGGTGGAGACCGTCGCTGTAGCGCCGGCCGGGCAGGAGGCGGCCCGTAAACTCATCCACGATCATTACCTTGCCGTCGCTTACCACATAGTTGACATCCTTCTCAAAAAGAGAGTAGGCCTTCAGCAGCTGTGAAACATTCTGAAGTTTCTCGCTCTTTTCGGAAAATTCCTTTTCAAGGCGCTGCTGTTTGAGCTGGCGCTCCTGTTCTGCAAGGTGCCCATACTCATCGGCCATACTCAGATCAGGCAGTACGAAAAAGTCGGGATCATTGGGTGAAAGTGCAAGGCGCCCCTTGTCTGAAAGGTCTACGGTATGAGATCGTTCATCAATGCTGAAAAAAAGCTCCGCGTCGAGTTCTCCCAGCTGTTTGTCGCGAATATAATCAAGCTCGATCTGGTCGATCATTTTTTTCAGTGACCCGTCCTTGACCGCTTTCAGGAACCGCTTGTTTTTCGGGGCCCCCCGTTTTACCTGAAGAAGCATTCTGCATGCTTCTTCCTCGTTTCCGTCGGCAAGCAGCTTCTCAGATTCATTCATCAACCGGCTTATCAGTTGATTCTGGCTGCGCATAAGCCGCTCAACCGGCCCCTTCAGGTCGTTAAAGTACGCACGTCCCGTCCGCTCAACCGGTCCCGATATGATCAGCGGTGTGCGCGCCTCATCGATAAGGATGCTGTCAACCTCGTCGACAATCGCGAAATTATGCCCCGGCTGAACCTGCATTTCAGCATTAATAGACATATTGTCCCGAAGATAATCAAAGCCGAATTCGGTGTTTGTGCCATAGGTTATGTCGGCCATATATGCTTTTTTACGCTGTTCAGGTGTTATGTCATGGTGGATTACATCTACGGTAAGGCCCAGAAACTCATAAATCTTTCCCATCCATTCCCTGTCGCGTTTGGCGAGGTAGTCGTTGACCGTGATGATATGTACCCCCTTGCCGGTCAGACCGTTCAGGTAGGCGGGCAGGGTGGCCACCAGGGTTTTACCTTCGCCTGTTGCCATCTCGGCAATTTTGCCCTGGTGAAGCGCGATGCCGCCTATCAGCTGTACATCAAAATGACGCATGTCGAGAAAACGTTTAGACACCTCACGAACACAGGCAAATGCCTCGGGCAGCAACTCATCAAGTGATTCACCGTTGTCCAGACGGTCGCGGAATATAACGGTCATCGCAGCAAGCTCATCGTCCTTTTTGGCGGACATCTCCTGTTCAATTTCGTTGATGCGGTTGACCAAGGGTTGCAGCTTTTTGAGCTCGCGGGTATTGGCTGTTCCGAATATTTTTTTTATGAGTTCAAAAATCAAAAGACTCTCCTTGTGCTGTTAACAGACATGGTCGTCTATACACCGAGCAACGGCGCTCATAAGACGGGTAATTTTCTCCTGGTCCTTTTTCCCCGGACGGTGTTCGACACCGCTGCTTACATCTATGCCGTAGGGCATTACCCGCGCACGTGCATCTGCTGCATTTTCGGGTGTGATGCCGCCCGCTAAAAACACCGGCAGTGGAGAGCGCTCTACCAAAACCCGCGCGCTTTCCCAGTCGCAGGTTTGGCCGGTCCCTCCCTTTTTGCCTTTAATTTTGGTGTCAAGCACGACAGCATCAACGCCTGCTCTCTGGAATTCGGCAACCGCATCTGCCAGATCGTTAATCTCGGAACTGCTGCAGCCGCCGCGGGGTATTTGTATGGTTTTCCAGATGCCGCAGGTAAGCGTGTTTCTGAGCCATTGGACGTCCTGGTACGAATAGTTTCCGATGAGCTGCACTGCGTAGGGGCCAAGCTTCATTGCCAGTTTACAAACGGCAGCGGGTTTTTTTTCCAGCAGTATAATGGCGGGAACGGCTGCGCATGAGATAATATGTGCGGCTTCTTCCACGCATACGGACCGCGGAGAGCCGTCTATCTCCACAATAATGCCGACGAAGTCGGCGCCGAGGCCTGCCGCAATAGAAGCATCATCGGGATGTGTAATGCCGCATATCTTAACAAAACATTTCATATATAACGGTCTTGATTGTATATAGAGATACCCGCCTTCACGTCTCAGCGCTTTGTTTTTCCGTGGGCAGACAGTAACGCAGGCTACCCGGATGATACGGTTTTGAGGGTTCTTTGAGAAAAGGTTTTTAGGTCTTCAATGAGTCCGCTAATCGCTTTTTCAATATCCTCATCCTGTTTGTAATGGCACAGTTTGAAAAGCACTGCTTTTGTTGTTTCTTCAAAAATCACCAGTTCGATTTCAATAAACGGATAGTCATCCATAAACGGCACCAGGCGGCTCAGCCTATCCTCCTTGGGCTTTATGTCGGTTATGGCTGCCATAACATTTATATCAAGTGTAGCGTAGCCGCTCTTTGCCGCATTTTTAAACAGGCCGTTCAGTGTCTCCTGAATCAGGGTTTCAGCGTCCTGCACCTCAAAAGAACTGAAATTTTTCAGCGGATGCACGGAGACAGACCTGCACCGTGACATATCAAATCCCGGTTTCAGCCAGAACCATGATATGGTGTAATCTTCCTGCATCCCTCGATAGTCGTTTATAAGCCGTTTGGGTGTGTCCAGAGAGGTTGCCTGTGCGCGGGAGGCAACAACCGGTTGGTCCTTTTTATCATTTTTCCTGAATGCGCCGCAGCCCAGTGCCGTTAAAAGAACAAAAACTATAAAAAACGAAAAAATGCGGGTCGAAAAATATCTGTGGCTTCTCATAGTCATACTTCTTTCAGTGTTTGTTATAAGTCCTTAATTTTTCATTTATTATGTTTTAACCAGAATGTATAACCATAACCAAAAAGCATGGTAAGGTCAACAAAATATAATTTGAAAAAATATTAAAATACCATTAAATTTAATATGTATCTATTAATGTTTTGCATTTACATTAACGGAGTATCATTGTATTATATTATAACTTCTTGACTTTCTCCGCAGAAAGAAAACGGTATGCAATTATTTTGTCTGTAAACTATATGCAGGCTGAAATTTAATGCATTAATCAAAATAGATGAAGCTAAACTTTTTCAAAAAAAAATCACCTGATGAGAAGATCAAACAGCAGCTGGAAAAGCATCAGAAGGCCCTTGCACAGAACCCGGATGATTTAAGGATTAATGTAAAGATTGCAGAGCTTTATCTCGAATATGGTAAGCATGACAAGGCCGTGGATGAGTTCCTTAAGGCCGCCAGAGCCTATCAGCAAAAACGGATCTCACAAATAGCCTCCGCACTGTACAAACGGATCATTACACTCGACCCTGACCGGGTCGAGGTGTACCAGGAACTTGCCGACCTGAATATTCAGAACGGTTTTATCGGCGATGGTGTTTCTGTTTTGCAGCAGCTCGCAACTTTTTATACAGAAAAGGACATGAAGTTCGAGGCGGATCAGGTCCTGCAGCAGATCCGCAAGATTGATCCGGAAAATGAGTTGATCAAGCAAAAGGTCGACAAATTCTACAGGGAAAAGAATATTTCCTCTGATGAGGTCCGGGCCATGGGCCCCCAGGACAAGTGGAAGCTTGTCTCAGAGCACGGCACGCAAGAGCATCTAGCAATATCGGAGGATGAAGAGAGTTTTTTCGACCTTGAAGCAGCGCTTGATGACGGCGAATCAATTACCATTTCAACGGTCACCTCAGATGATGGGGTAGCTGCCGTTGCAGAAAACACCGGGGACGATATGTCGCCGGATGATGTTTTAAGACAGCTCAAGCATGTAATGGATACAGATCCCAGCCAGGAGACATCTGAATTTCGGTATAACCTGGCCGTTGCACACCAGCGCTGCAAACACTTTGCCGAGGCGCTGGAAGAATTCAAGGCGGCCGTTGACGGTGTGGCCCACAAGGCCGACTGCTATAGGCAAATGGCACGTTGCTGTGTGCACTTGGGAGACATACGTGAGGCAGAGAATTGTCTAAAGGACGGGCTTAATCTTGATGGGCTGGCCGACAAGGAACGGTGGGACCTGCAGTATGAACTTGCCGGTATCTATAAAAAAACGGGCGAGGTAAAAAAGGCGTTGAATTTGTTCAAAAAGATCTACAGCGAAAACAAGAACTTCAGGTCCGTGGGTAAAGAATTAAAAAACCTTAGTTTGAAATAACGAAAGGTGTGAAATAATCATGGCTGTTTTTAATGCTGCCAAACGTGAAATTGATATTAAAATAGTCTACTATGGTCCGGCTTTGTGCGGAAAGACCACAAATGTACAGGCCATTCATAAAAAGCTTGCACCCGACCAGCGCGGCGATATTATGTCACTTGCAACCAAAGACGACAGAACGCTTTTTTTCGATTTCCTTCCCATCGAACTGGGAAATGTCAAGGGGTTTAAGACCCGGTTCCATATTTATACCGTACCCGGCCAGGTGTATTATGCGCTGACACGGCGGGCGGTGCTTACCAGTGTAGATGGTGTTGTGTTTGTTGCTGATTCCCAGAGGGAAAAAATGGAAGAGAACATAGAAAGCCTGAATGATCTGAATGAAAATCTAGCCTATTACAAAAAGGATCTCGGCACACTGCCCTTTGTTATCCAGTACAATAAACGGGACCTTGACAACATTGTGCCTGTTGAAGAACTCAACGCTGCCGTCAACACGCTTCATTTCCCCTGCTTTGAAGCAGCGGCAGTATCCGGCCAGGGTGTTATGGAAACCCTTACCGGTTGCTGCAAGCTTGTATTGAAACAGCTCAACCAGCCGTCCGGCAAGGCCAAAAAGCCTGCGGCGCCTGCTGCCGTGGCTGATGAGCCCGTTATAAAGATAACGCAGAAAGAGCCGGCCCCAGAACCGGCGGCAACCTCATCAGTGTCTGAGGATCCAGGCGTGGGGGGTGGGGACAGTGCTTTTGATAGTGACGAGCCAGCCATCTCCGGTGAAGCTGGTGCACCCGCAATAGCAATTGATACGTCAGGCTTGTCACTTGATGCGGACGATACCCGGGGTACGGCACTTGACGAGCAGCCGATACCGACACTTGATCTTGATGCAGATGCGGCTACGGCTGATGAGCCTGGGGCGGGAAGCGCCGTTGCTGCCGGAGAAGGGTTAACAATCGTTGCCTGCGGGAAACCCCGAAAGGCGTCCGACACAGCATTAAAAATTCCCGTTATTCTCAAAATTGATGAGCTGAACCGGGAGTGCAACGTCACCATAACGCTCAGCTTTGATGATTTTACATTAAAGTAATCAGCCATGATGATGTTGCGTCCTACCGGCCCCATGGCTGACCCGTTCTCTTGTGTCAGGTAACCCGTACACCACTGTGGGGACAATAAAGATTAAGTATGCCTAACAGGTGTGCGAATACGTTTTCTTTACCGGAGTGTGCCGCGAAAGCCCCGCTTTGTAAGCGGGGTCCCCGAACTAGGGGATCTAACGACAAGCGGCAGGTATCTAATTATAAAATTTAAGCACCGGGATACCCCGCCTTGCAGGCGGGGAGCATCACTATGAAAAGGTTTTTTTTCGCTTATCGCCATACATGGCTCGCGCTCATTATAGGGTGCATTTTTATACCAACAGCTTCAGCCCGGGCTGAGTTATACGTGCCGGAGATTGCGCTGGCGAGGATACAGCAGGCCCGTGATCCTGAACAGCTCGCCCTTTTTTTGGAGCAGGTATATCAGCGGGCACTTGACAACGGGATTCGAAACTTCACGCCGTATGCGCTTCTCCTGGTGAATCAGTGCGTAAAAGCCCTCGGGAAAAATGATCTTGAACGTGCGGATATTTTTTCGGCGTATGCACAGAAGTTTTCATCGGATCTTCCTCCGGCACACACAGCGCGCGCCGCTTTTCACTGGCATACCAATAAGCTTGCTTTTCATCGTTTTGTCCAGGCCCATGCGCAAGCCTTTTTTAAAGCACTGGCACATCCGGCAGCACTGTCGTTTATGGTTTCATCAAATCTTATGGTGCTGACCGGCGCGCTCTTTGCCACCTTTACGATCCTGAGCGTTGTATTTCTTATAAAATATTTGACGCTGCTGTTCCATGATGTCAGGTCTCTGACCCCACGGTCAGTGCCGAGCCTGGTTGTCTGGGGCGCGGTGATTGTTGTCTGTTTGCTGCCGGTTTTTTTCGGCTGTACATTTTTTTGGGTTTTTGTTTTGTGTATGGCGCTGCTTTTCGTGTACTTCACCAAAACAGAGCGGATTGTATTGAGCTGCGTACTCGTTCTTTTCGCCCTTGTGCAGGTGTGCGTCGTCGCGGCCGGTACCAGTATCTACATGCAGCAGTCTGAGCTCATGCGGCTTCTGTGGAAGGTGAATTACGGCTACTGCAGTAACCAGGACCTGCAACAGCTGGAGGAGTTGAACCGCGACGTTCCCGATGATGAAGACATACTTTTCAGCCTCGGGCTTGCGTACAAGAAAAGAGGCACCTACCTGACGTCAAAAAAGTATTATGAACACCTGACGGCAATGTCACCCCATTCTTATAAAGCACATATCAATTTGGGCAATGTGTGCCTTGCACTGAAACAGACAAAAAAGGCCGTGCAGGAATATAACAAGGCGGTTTCCCTCGCTCCCGGGTCAAGTGCTGCAGCACATTTTAACCTTTCCCGGGCATACCAGGAAGATTTTAAGTTCGAAGATGCCGACAGAGAGCTGATGAAAGCAAAAGAGATAGAACAAAAAAGAATTAATTTTTATCTCACCATCTATTCGGAGAATGTAAACCGCCTGGTTATTGATGAACAGATTTCAAGAATGCGGTTGTGGCAAAAGGGGTACGGCCTTTTTTCACGGGAAAGCAGGATTGGAGAAGAGCTGTGGAACGCACTGTTCGGGGGCGTTCCTTTCAGCTACGGCACGGTTGTTGTGCTGTGCATTGTTGCCGTGAGCTTTTTTGTTGTGAGCAGAGACAAGATGCGAATAGCATTACGGTGCAGGATTTGCGGGCAACCCTTCTGCAGGCGATGCCAGGCCACACTCACTGAAGACGTCCGATGCACCCAGTGCGTCAATTTCTTTAAACAGCAGGAGTCCCCAGATAGGCGCATAAAGGAAAAGACTGTTTCCCGGATAACCAGACACAGAACAGTCAGCAGAATTATTGAAACCGCGCTGGCACTATTGTTCCCGGGCAGCTGTCACGTCTTGAAGGGGTATTGCATAGTCGGTGCGGTTGTCCTTTTTGTTTTTTCTCTCCTCTTGCTGAAGACAGCTGCCGTCGTGTTTTTAGATGCGCCATGGACGTTTGTGATTTCATACAAGATTCCGGCGGCTGTTTCCTTAAGCATCGTGCTGGCGGTTTTATGGTTCGCTGCAATGCGACACGGCATGCAGCAGAAAAATAAAACCATGGATGAGCCGCAGATTGATTGAACCGGTGGTGAAAGCATAACCGTGAAGTACATTTAACAGCCAGAGAAGCGATATGGCACTTGAAGGCAAGATCAGCGAATTTGGTATAGCAGATATTATTCAGCTTATTTCCCAGCAGCAAAAGTCAGGCGTGCTTGTGGTGGAACGCAAGGGGGAACTGACCGAGGTCGAGTTTTCAAACGGACAAATAACCGGAACGCGGCCCCAGGCCCATTTGCCGAAGCACCCTCTGGGTCAAATGCTTGTCAGGGCACAGATGCTGTCTGAGGAACATCTGGACAGCGCCCTGTTGCAACAGCAAAAAAACTATGAATACCTGGGTCAGATTCTTATTAAACAGGGATTGATGGATCAGGACCGATTAGAACGAGCACTGCTTACCCAGATAGAAGAAACCTTTTTTGACATCCTGCAGCTTCATGATGGTACCTATACGTTCCTTCAGAAAGACATCGGTATTGATCCGACCCTGGGGTACGCACCCACCGTTGAGTCAACCCTGCTTGATGTGCTGAGGATGATCGACGAGTGGCCTGATCTTAATACAACGGCCAAGACACCCGGTACGGTCCTGATGAAGGTAGCCGACACAGTTCCCGAAGCTCTTGATGCTGATTATGAGATGGTATATGAACTTGTTGATGGTGCCAATACTGTTCAGGAAATAATAGACCGCAGTCTTCTCGGCAGGTTCGGAGCGTGTAAGAAGCTGTCGGAACTGATGGCCGGAGGCTATATTACCATTGCAGCTGCAAAGGCTAAAAAGGCACGGGGCCGAAGGAGAATCTCATATGACAAACTGGTGGGTTTTTTGTCCTATTGCTGCTTTGTTGCTGTTCTCGGCGTCCTTGCAGTTCGTGCGGAAAAGCTGCCGAAAACGATTTTCCCCGCCGTGAATCCTGCATTTGTCTCTGCGTCGGAGCTTCAGAAGGCCGATCACAGGGTAAAACTATTTCACCTTGAACAGGCCCTGGAAATGTACCGCATGCACTACGGCACGTTCCCCGACGAACTGGGAGCACTGGTAGGAGCGGGCATCCTTGATGATCGGGACGTGGGGAAAATGACAGGGGGCGCCGTGCGCTACGCGCGAAACGGCAGCCGCTATCTTTTAGAAACCGAAAACTAACGCTTATACGTCTCCCCTGCTGTGCGTTTTCAGTTATATCCCTTGCAGATACCGCTCTGCGTCAAGCGTTGCCATACAGCCCATGCCCGCCGCCGTTATCGCCTGCTTATATGTCGGGTCAGTCACGTCCCCGGCAGCAAAAACGCCGGCAATGTTTGTTTTAGTGCCGTTTTCCGTCAGAATAAAGCCCTGGTCATCCATATCTATCTGCCCTGCCACGAACCCGGTATTGGGAATATGCCCTATGGCGACAAAAATACCGTCGCACGTGTGCTGCGTGACCTCCCCCGACTTTACGTTTTTGATTGCGGCACCGGTGACCGTTGCCTTTTCAGGGTCGTCTATTTTGTCGATAACCGAATCCCACAGAAAGTCTATATTGCTGATGGAAAATGCTTTTTCCTGCATGATCTTGGAGGCCCGCAGTTCATTTCTCCGGTGAACAACGGTAACGGACGAGGCAAGATTGCTGAGATACACGGCTTCCTCAAGGGCACTGTCACCGCCGCCTACCACCAAAACATTTTTGCCACGGAAGAAAAATCCATCACAGGTGGCGCACACCGAGACCCCCCTGCCCATGAGTTTTTTCTCCTCCTCAAGCCCGAGCAGGCGGGCGGAAGCGCCGCTTGCAATTATGAGGCACGTCGTCTCAAGGGTTTCATCACCGACGGTTATTGAGAAAGGTTTCTGCCTAAGGTCGGTCTGTGATACAATGCCGTTTTTAAACACCGTGCCGAACTTCTGCGCCTGTTGTTTCATGTCTGCCATGAGTTTCGGGCCGTCTACTCCGTCGGGTGTTCCCGGCCAGTTTTCAATGACCGTTGTGGTTGTAAGCTGACCACCCGGCTCCATTCCTTCAATGACCACGGGGTTGAGCTGGGCCCTGGATGCATATATTGCTGCAGTGAGCCCTGCGGGCCCGGAACCGATTATGATGAGATTGTGCATGGGTAAGCCTCCGATTGGTTATGATGCGTGTCAGAAAAAAATTGTTTAACCTGTTTACATTCATTATAATGTATGGAGCCGGGTCGCGTAAAGGAAATGTCACGTTTTTTTATATCCAATGACGACACAAAAGAAAATCAATTGTTTAAATTGCAGCTTTTATTACATTACCTGGGACAAGGATTTCCCCTACGGCTGCAAGGCAATGGGCTTTAAATCAAAGAAGCCGCCTATGGCCGCGGTCTATAAAAACTCCGGCCAGCAGTGCCTTTCGTTTGTTCCGAAAGAGAAAAAAGCAAAATAGCCCCGTTTGCCTGTCTATAACAGGCCACGTTCTTTCAGTGCCCGTGACAGCCGGTCTGCGGAGATGAAATGGATGGCCTGTATGCCTTCATGTTTCGCAGCTTCAACAAACAGCTCTATATCGTCAATAAACAGGCATTGTTCCGGAAGGGCATGTGCCTCCAGGATTGCCTGCCGAAATATTTTCTTTTGCGGTTTCAGCGCACCTGCCTGAAACGACAGTATAAAGGAGTCGAAGCTTTTGAGAACGGAAAACCGGCGCATGCAGTAGTCAAAATGCCAGGGATTAGTGTTTGAAAGGCATAACAGGCGGAACCTGCCCTGCAGAAGCCGAATAATTTTTTCGGTATCCCTGTTCAGTGAGAAAATACTGTTCCAGATAGACTGGAGCACATTTTTTTCAATATGTACGTGAAGCTCATCAGAGATTTTGCTAAAAAATGTCTCGGGGGAGACGTGACCCGTATCGAACTGTTGGACGAGGCGTGAGGCGAAGATTTTCCGGTAAATGTGGTCGGCGGTATAGGGGCTGTGCGCAGCAATGCGTTCACATGCGACGTTGTGGCTGAAGTCGACAATGACATTGCCCAGATCAAATATTATCGTCCTGATTGCTGTGGTGTTGTATGTCATAGTTCTGTGCCGTCACGGTAAAGATCGGCTGGTCAGGGCTGCTGCAGGTGAACAGATATTTTTATAATTGCATTTTCAGCGCACCAGCGAACCCGCTTATCTGAATCGGTAAGCAATGTACGCAAGGCAGGGAGGGCCGGTGCAGCATTTTTGCCAAGTTCCCCCAGACAGAATGCAGCATTTTTGCGGGTTCTGACGGCAGGGCTTTCCAGTGCTTTCTCCAGGGCGGGGACTGCCGGTTTTCCGATTTTCGCCAGTGCGAAGGAAGCATTTTTCCGAACAACAGCATTTTCATCTTTGAGACATACAATAAGGTGCGGGATCGCCGGTGCGGCATTACCGCCCATTTCTCCCAGCATGTATGCCGCATTGGAACGGACCGACACGGTATTGTTATGCAAATCCTCAACGAGTCCTTCCAAGCCGACCTGTCTAATCTTTTTCAGTGCCTGTTTTACGGTCCAGCAGAATGCTTTATCCTCATCGCGCAGTGCCGCTTCAAGCGCCGGAACGGCCGATTTTGCTTCTGGGCCTATTCTACCGAGAATGCTGGCAGCGTTTTTTCGTATGATGGGTTTATTACTGTTGAGCAGGCCAATAAGTGATGGGACCGCCGGGGGCCCGATACGAACCAGCGCGGCGGCCACGTTTCTCCTGATGCGGGGGGTTGGGTCCCGTAATATTTGCAGAAGAATGGGAATGGAGGGCGGCCCTATTTCTCCAAGGGCAAAGGCGGCATTTCTCCGCACTTCCATATCATTGTCATGCTGTAAAGCATGGGAAAGGCCGTCTAATGCAGGTGCCGCGTCAGGCCCTATTTCACCGAGTTCAAATGCCGACTTTCTCCGAATACTCGTATCAGGACTCTTGAGCCCTTCTATCAGTGACGGAACGGCAACTTTCATATCGGGACCGTACCGCTGCATCATTTCAAATTCAGACAGCATTGCAGAGGATGTGTCAGCAGTATCTGCCCACAGCGGTGCCGGGATTGTGGCGGCTGCAGCACAGAGCAGTAAAAAGCTGCGGGATAAACGAATAAGCGAGCGTGGAAATCGGGTTGTGCGTATCATGACAGGCCCCTGCGGACAAGATGAACTACTGTTTCATAACGCAATTTTATACTATTATATTCGTAGAGAAGGTTTTGTAAATGAAAAAGTATTTTCTGCAAATGGTCAGAATGTCTTTTACTGTATTACGGGGGGGTGAAGAGATGATGGCGGTGCAGGGACTCGAACCCCGGACACTACGGATATGAGCCGTATGCTCTAACCACCTGAGCTACACCGCCATAATCGATTAAATTCTAAATTTAACATTTAGATTGTGTAAAAGCAAGATATTTTTAAGACATTGACTAATTGGGTATCTGCACGGTACTATACTATAATATAAGGATAAAAAAACAGACGGCGCTGTGTCCGCAACAATGAAAACGGTTGTATTGTTCGGTAAAAAACATTTACAAAGGGCAGCCATGACCATGGTCGGTATGGCGGCTCTTATAGGTGTTCACGGGTGCGCAACAAATCCGGTGACGAAAAAGCCGGAGTTTGTTCTCATGAGCGAGGCCCGGGAGCGTGATACGGGACGACACATGGCCCCTGAAATACGCAAATCATTCGGGGTGTATAGGTCCGACCGGCTGCAGGAATATGTGTCCTCTGTGGGGCAGCGCATTGCCGCAGTTTCACACCGGCCTGACCTGTTATTTGATTTTAAGGTGCTTGATTCGCCTGTCGTTAATGCTTTTGCATTGCCCGGAGGCTTTATTTTTATAACCAGGGGGCTGCTTGCCTATTTGAACAGCGAAGCGGAACTGGCCGGTGTTCTTGCCCACGAAGCAGGTCATGTTACCGCACGGCATGCCGTGCGCCAGTATACAAAACTTGCATCATATCAGATCGGTACGGGAATTGCCGCAATTGCCGTGCCCGGCATTGCGGATTACGCACAATTGTCCGGGCTTGTTTGTATGGCCATAACCAGCGGATACAGCCGTAAATATGAGAAAGAGGCGGACCGCCTGGCAGTATCCTATGTTGCCGAGGCCGGATACGATCCCCGGGCTGTGGCTTCTCTGCTTAAAACCCTTGACCTGCTTGACCGGTACGAGAACGGGAAGAAGGACTATACCAGCCTTTTTGCGACGCATCCCCGGAACGAAACACGCATTGAAGCGGTGGAGCAGGCTGTGCGTGGCGCGGGCGCCGATCAGATGTTCTCCCGCGGCGAGCTTCGGGGGCACTACCTTGAAAGGATAGACGGGATTGTCTTCGGTGATGACATCGAGCAGGGGGTTCTGGCCGGCAACAGATTTCAGCACCCCGGGTTTCGCATTGAACTTTTTTTTCCTGATGCATGGTCTGTTCATAATGCGACTGACGCAGTGACCGCAACTCATCCGGAGAAGGACCTTAGTATCCAACTGCGTGTGCATCACCCGAGCAAACGCCGGGACATTACCGAGGCAGTACGACACATTGCCGATACCCTGGGTCTGGAGGAAATAGCAGGCTCCCGTGAGAGCATTAACAGCACCACTGCATATGTTGGATCATTTTCAGGGCGCAGCAACGACCGGGGATTCGTGCGTGCACGGGTCGGTTTTTTTCTGCACCGTGACAGGGTATTTTCTGTCAGCGGCTGTTGCCCGGTTGATGCCTTTGAGGAGGCTTCCCCGTATTTTGAACAGACGATCAGGAGTTTTAGAATGCTGTCCCCGGCAGCGGCACAAAAAATCCAACCCAACCGTGTGCGGTTGTTCAGGGTGAAAAAGAAACAGCGTCTTGCCGATTTGATGCGGGTGCCGGGCACGGGGACCGGCCAGACCAAAACAGTTTCTCTGTTAAACGGGTGGAACCCGGACGATCCCCCACTGCTTGTCCCGGGAATGATAATAAAGGTGATAGCTGCAGAACCCCTAGACTCCGGCCGTGCATTACCGGAAAAGAGCGATGATTAACCTCCAACCCGTACGTATATGATGAGCACCATATCGATAAAAAAAGCCGGTACTGATCTGGGAGCGACCCTTGAACTGCTGCTTGACCCTTTTGCCGCCCGGATGCCCCTTGCCGGCAGTTCTGTACTTATCAAGCCGAATCTTGTTGAACCGCTACCCTTTACCACGGGCCAGACAACAAATCCCGCCCTTGTGGAATCCATCATTGCGTGGTGCAAGGCACGGGGTGCCCGGAAAATTGCTGTCGGCGAGGGGCCGAGTTATTTCCAGCCGAAAACGGCCCTGAAAGCATGCTTTCTCAAAACGGGTATGGCCACGGTTGCACAGCGTCAGCATGTGCCGTGGATTCTTTTTGATGAAGGGCCGTTTCGCGCCTTTACCGACTATTCCCCCCGCACTCCTGCAGCATTTTCCCTTTCTGAGCACGGGTTCACATGGGACCATATCATTAATGTCCCGGTTCCCAAAACGCATTATCTTACCCGTGTTTCAATAGCCATGAAAAACCTGAAAGGCTTTATAAAGCGCGAAGACAAACCGTCGTTTCATCATTGCGGCACCCAAACTATCAACGGTTCCGTTACCGCCCTGAACAACCTCATCAGACCCCTTGTCAACATTGTTGACTGTACGGCACCGACGCACAGAAACGACGCGTTTTTGCTTGCCGGGATGGACATTGTGGCTACCGATGCAGTTACCGCATCCCTTATGGGATTTAATCCCCAGGAGATTCAAACAATCCGCCTTGGTTTTGAGGATGGCCTGGGTGAGATGGACCTGACACATATTGAAATCACCGGTGATGATCTGAAAGATATGCAGATGAACCTTGAACAGCCCGCGTGCTATCTGCGCCGGACATTCCCGGCCCTTACCGTGAGCGCCTCTACAGCATGCAGCGGCTGTCTCATACCGCTTTTTTCTTCGCTGCGAAAACTCGAACAGGAGAAGGTGCAGTTTAAAAACACGCTCTGCATCGCGCTGGGCAAAGAACCGCCACAGCACAAATATAAAAAAATAATTTTCGTCGGGCAGTGCACCAGACCCTACAGCGCCGACGGTCCGTTGCTCACGGCATGTCCGCCGACGAAGGAGGAGGTGTTTGCATTTTTGAAAGACAATCTATGAAGCTAACGCCGATGCGCAGACGGGTGTATAGCATCACGAGGAGCTGTTGTATGCAAAATGGCAGTAATTGCAGGATGTTATTCCATACAGGGAAGCCCGTAAGAACCAAAAAACAGCCAGAAAGCAGGGGACGGCATTATGGTTATTAAACTTTTCCTTCTGTTTACTATTATTCCCTTTATCGAACTTGCGTTGTTGATCGAAATCGGGAAAATTATCGGAACCATCGAAACCGTACTGGTGATAATCATCACCGGTGTTGCCGGTGCTGTTATGGTCAGACAGGCAGGCATTCAGTGTGTTTTTCGCATTCAAAAAAATCTCAATGAAGGAGTAATCCCTACAGATGAGCTTTTTACCGGGATCCTTATTCTTGTTTCCGGGGCTTTTCTGATAACGCCGGGTTTTTTGACGGATAGTACCGGATTTTTGCTCCTGTTTCCGCCGACCCGGAACATTGTTAAGATATGGCTGAAAAAGATCATTCAGAACAAAATCAACCGCGGAGGATGTAATACAGATATACATTTTCACCGCTAATGACAAGTGCACGCGCCCCGTGTCGCTGCGGGATTCGGCGGGGCGGGAATAATATGGATGTGAACGATGTTGTTTGTATGTAAAATATTTCTTTTAAATAAACTTGCAGAAGTATAAATAGTATGATATTAGAAACTATTTTTTTACGTATAAGTAAAATGGCTGGAAAGCCGGGTACACTACGAAAGGTGTGTAAGAAACATGTAACCCACTACCGAACATGCTCAGGGAAAGGATTCCCGCAGGAATCCTGTTGCGGCACATACCGCAATGGACCGGCATGTTTAGAAAAGGAGGAAGTCGTTGGCTGCCGTAATTAATATGAAACAACTTTTAGAGGCAGGTGTGCATTTTGGGCACCAGACAAGCAAATGGAATCCCAAGATGAAGCAGTACATCTATGGTGCCCGCAATGGTATTCACATTGTTGATCTGCAAAAAACGGTCGTTCTTTTTAAGGAAGCCTATCAGACTGTTGTGGATACCGTTGCAAACGGTAAGAAGGTCATGTTTGTTGGTACCAAGCGGCAGGCCCAGGAAGCCATTAAGGAAGAAGCAAAGCGGGCTAATATGTATTATATAACAAACCGGTGGCTCGGAGGTCTCATGACCAACTTCCAAACGGTTAAGAAGAGTATAGACCGCATGAAGCACCTTGAATCCATGCGTGATGATGGAAGCTTAGAGAATTTCAAAAAAAAGGAGGCCCTGGGTTTTGAGCGGGAGATTGTCAAGCTGAATTTTATTTTTGACGGGATTCGTGACATGGAAGATGTCCCGGGGCTGGTTTTTGTTGTGGATCCCCGTAAAGAGAAGATAGCGGTCGCCGAGTCAAGAAAACTGGATATACCCATCGTTGCCCTTATTGATACAAACTGTGATCCTGATAACATTGATTATGTTGTCCCCGGTAATGATGATGCAATACGGGCGGTTAAATTGTTCAGCTCAAAAATAGCAGATGCCTGTATTGAAGGTGACCGAAAGAGAGAGAAAATGATAAGAGAGGCCGCAGCGGCAGAAGAACAACAACAGGAATCTACTGAGCAGTAATCAGGCCGGTTTTTTGTAGAAGGATGGTGAATTATGGCTGTTGATGCCAAAATGGTAAAAGCACTGCGTGAAAAAACAGGCGCACCCATGCTTGACTGCAGGGATGCGCTGGAGAAAAGTGATTGTGATATCGACAAGGCGATAAAATACCTTAGAGAGAAAGGCATTGCCTCTGCGAGCAAAAAGTCCGGCCGTGCCACCAAAGACGGCAAAGTTGTATCATATATACACCCCGGGGATAAACTCGGCGTAATGGTTGAAATCAACTGTGAAACGGACTTTGTGGCAAAGGGAGAGGGCTTTACTGAATTTGCAAAAAACATTGCAATGCACATCGCCGCCGCAAGCCCCAGGTTCCTTTCAAAGCAGGACGTGCCCGAGGATGTGCTGGAAGAGGAGCGCACTATTTACCGGACCCAGGCGCTTAACGAAAAGAAGCCTGAAAAGATTATCGACAAAATTGTTGAAGGGAAATTGAGCAAGTTTTATACAGAAGCATGCCTCCTTGAACAGCCGTTTATAAAGGATGACAAGGTTTCCGTTCAGGATTACATCAAAAGCGCTATTGCCACGTTTGGGGAGAACATTGGGATAGCACGATTTGTCAGGTTTAAGCTAGGAGAAACCGCATAAGTATGGTATGAAGTGACATATGACAGCCGGTCGAAGAAAATACAAGAGGGTCCTGCTCAAGCTCAGCGGGGAAGTGTTTAAGGGATCGAAACCATACGGTATTGATACTGCTGTTGTTGTTAAGATCGCGGATGATATAAAAGAGATCAGTGCCGATACGGAAATCGGGATAGTAATCGGCGGCGGAAACATCTTTCGCGGCGTATCAGAAAGTGCCGCCGGTATGGACAGAACCAGTGCCGACCATATGGGCATGCTGGCAACGGTCATGAACAGTCTTGCCTTGCAGGATTCCCTGGAAAAGGTCGGTGTTCATACACGCGTACAGTCTGCGATACAAATGCACCAGGTGGCTGAGCCGTATATACGAAGGAGGGCCATACGCCATCTGGAAAAGGGTCGGGTTGTCATATTTGCCGCCGGGACCGGAAACCCCTTTTTTTCCACAGATACTGCCGCTGCGCTGCGCGCTAATGAAATAAGTGCAGACGTTATCCTCAAAGCGACAAAGGTTGATGGGGTGTATGATGAGGATCCGGTGAAAAATCCCGATGCAACGAAATTTACCGAACTTACGTACCGGGCTGTTCTCGAGCGTAAGCTCGGGATCATGGATCTCACTGCTATAACGCTCTGCATGGATAACAACCTCCCTATTATCGTGTTCGATCTGAAAATTAATAGAAATATTTACAAGGCGGTGTTGGGAGAAAATGTTGGGACATACATAGGAGGTTAGGTCATGGATAAGGAAATTCTTGATAGTTTGCGAAACGAAATGGACAGAAGCATTGAAGCCCTTATGAAGGAGTTCGGCAGAGTGCGCACCGGAAGAGCATCCGTAACCCTGCTGGACGGCGTGAGGGTTGATTATTACGGTACCCCAACACCGTTGAACCAGCTTGCCACACTGTCAATCCCGGAAGCACGATTGATTACTATTCAGCCCTGGGACACCAACATATTAAAAGAAATCGAGAAGGCTATTCAGAAGGCAGATCTCGGCCTTACGCCGAGCAACGACGGCAAGATAATCCGTGTTTCCATTCCTCCGCTGACTGAAGAACGAAGAAAAGAGCTGGTAAAAATGGTTAAAAAAATGGCCGAATCCTCCCGGGTTTCCCTCAGAAACCACAGGCGAAAAACCAATGAAGACCTCAAAACCATGAAAAACAGCAAGGATATTTCCGAGGATGATTTTTTCAAAGCCCATGATGATGTCCAGAAAGTAACCGACGAATTTATAAAAAAGGTTGACGAATTAACTGAAATAAAAGAAAAAGAGATACTGGAGTTTTAGATACGTCACTTTTATAGAGAAGGAGGTGAATGGGTATGGCATATAAAATTACAGATGACTGTGTATCTTGTGGGACCTGTGCTGAGGAATGTCCTTCCGAGGCAATATCAGAGGGTGAGGACAAATACGTTATCGATCAGGAAAAATGCACCGAATGCGGAACCTGTGCAGAAGTGTGTCCTACAGAAGCAATTGTTGAAGAATAACGCGTTGTAAAAGAGCGCGCCGGGAAGGTTTTCCCGGCGCGCTCATCCATGTTTATGGGAAACCGTAGCGTCATTTTTACTAATCTCTGTTTCATATCTTTACCCCTTCCCCCCTTCACCGCATGCACCACTGTGTACCCGAACCCAAATTTGTCTTGAGGAACGTATACTTTTATGATAATTTCAAAATTTATTGTATTTTTAGGGTGTTAGAAAGTTTATGGACAACCACAGTCTTGACAGGGATAAACTTCCCCGCCATATAGCAATTATCATGGACGGTAACGGACGCTGGGCGAAACGCCATGCTCTGAAGAGGGTTTTAGGACATCAGAAGGGGATGGATTCGGTCAGAGTTGTTGTTGAATCGTGTCGTGAGCTGAACGTTGATGTGCTGACGCTGTATGCATTTTCTGCTGAGAACTGGCGACGGCCGAAAACCGAGGTCCAGGCCCTGATGGCATTGTTAAAGCGGTATATAAACTCTGAAATAGATGAGCTGCATAAACATAACATAAGGATTAAAGGGATCGGACAGCTGGAGAAACTGCCTGGAGATATCTTGCGGACCTTTAACGGGGCAGTTCAAAAAACACGGAACAACACCGGAATGATTTTGAATATTGCGCTCAGCTACAGCGGTCGTGACGAAATTCTTCATGCTGTCAACAGCATTCTTGAAAAAAGAGCTGCCGGTGAGCTGTCGTGCGGCCTCGTTGATGAAGCGACACTGTCCGGGAACCTGTTTACCGCCGGTCTGCCGGATCCCGATCTGCTGATAAGAACCAGTGGTGAATACAGAATAAGTAATTTTCTTCTCTGGCAGATTGCGTATACGGAAATATATGTTACAGACATATTGTGGCCTGATTTCACCAGTGAGGAACTCTATAAAGCAATTTTTGACTACCAGCAACGGCGTAGACGTTTTGGACGAACCGATGAACAGCTCAACACAAAGCAGGAACCGGTATAATGTTTAAAAGAGCGCTAACCGTTTTTGTCGGTGTTCCTGCGGTCGTTTTTCTGATTCGCACCGGCAGTGAACCTGTTTTTTTTCTCTTTGTTCTTGTGCTTTCCGGCCTGGCACTGCACGAGTTTTTCAAGTTAGCCGTACCGGATGAAAATGTCTGGGCCCGGGGATTCGGTATGGTTCTGGGTTCCTGTGTTTTACTGGGGATTTTTTTACGTTCATATGTGTACGGTGAACACACGGACCCTGTTTCGTCCTATACGATGGGGTTATATGTTTTTAGCTGTTTAGCACTTTTTTTTTACCATATTATTTTTGACTATCAGTCTAAAAACCTCTTTAACCATATAGCTATAAAAGCCTTCGGCATTTTTTATGTTCCCGTGTTGTTCTCCTATGTTGTACTGATCAGAGCAGGTACCGACGGTGTCGGCTTTCTGTTTTTTCTGATATGTGTTACCTGGGCAGGTGATACAGGCGCATATCTTCTCGGGACATGGATCGGCAGACACGCGCTGTGCATGAGGATCAGTCCCAAAAAGACAGTAGAGGGCTCCCTGGGCGGCATTATTGCCGCTGTGGGAACCGCCTTTGTATGCAGGGCGCTGTTTTTAGAACGTCTCGACGTGCTACACTGTCTTGTCCTCGGTGCCGGTATAAATGTTTTCAACCAGTTTGGTGACCTGGGCGAATCGCTGATCAAGCGGGCAGCGGGCGCCAAGGACTCGGGCTGTATTATACCCGGACACGGCGGTGTCCTTGACAGGATAGACAGCCTCCTGTTTGCAGCACCGTTTCTTTATTATTATAGTGCAATACTACTGGTGCAGCCATGAAGGTAGCAGTTCTCGGATCAACCGGGTCCATAGGGACCAATACACTTGCGGTAATCGATAACTACCCGGACCGGTATGACATTGTTGCACTGGCTGCAGGTAAGAATGCGGAGAAACTTGCCCGGCAGATCAAGCACGTCCGGCCGCGACTTGCATGCATTGCTGAACAAGATGCAGCAATGAAGCTGCAGTCCCTGTGCCGGGACCATGCCGGCGTTGAGATCATTTCAGGTGCCGACAATATGAGCAGGGTTGCAACATTTCCCGACGCTGATATTGTCGTTGCTGCGGTGTCGGGGGCTGCCGGTCTTGTGCCTACTATTGCGGCAGTCCGTGCCGGTAAAACCGTGGCGCTGGCAAATAAAGAATCACTCGTCATGGCGGGAGCCGTCCTGACACAGGAAGCGCACAGGAACAACGTGCGTATTTTGCCCGTTGACAGTGAACACAGTGCCATATTCCAGCTTCTGGAAGGCCGGAGCATGAAAGATCTCAAGCATATTATTTTAACCGCCTCAGGGGGGCCTTTTTTACATCACAAAAAGGAGGATCTGGAAGCGGTAACCCCTGATGATGCGCTCAGGCATCCGCGCTGGGATATGGGAAACAAGGTGACCATTGATTCGGCGACGTTGATGAACAAGGGGTTGGAAGTTATAGAAGCACACTGGCTTTTCGGCCTTCCACCCGAGAGGATCAAGGTTGTTATTCATCCGCAAAGTGTAATACATTCAATGGTTGAGTTTGTCGACGGAACCGTGTTTGCACAGATGTCCCTTCCCGACATGAAGGGCCCTATTGCGTATGCCCTTTCATGTCCGGACAGGCTCGGTAATGTTGTGGAGCCCCTGGACTTTTCTCGTCTGGGAGAGCTCACGTTTGGCGAACCCGATGTGGAACGGTTTCCATCGCTGGGGCTGGCATATACCGCCCTGAAAAGAGGCGGTTTGGTGCCGTCGGTTATGAACGGGGCCAATGAAGTCGCCGTGGAACAGTTTCTTGCAAAAAAAATCAGGTTTACGGATATTCCGGCCATAACCGGCGAGGTCATGGAACGGTTCGGCCATGAGCGGGAAGTGAGCCTGGAGAATGTTTTGTGGGCCGACCAGTGGGCACGGCAGCAGTCCGAACAGGTGCTGCAAAAGATATGTAATGATCGATGATGACAACCCTGATCCCCTGATGCGGGGTCAGGCGGGAGACATCACCGGAAAATTTTATTGATATATGCCCGGCATCCCCGCAACAGGGTGAGGATGGTCCGGCACAACCGGTAAAGGATAAAAATGCTGTGGAAAATATTATAGGAATTTTTGTTGACTATGTCGTTCCTGCAACGATCCTTCTCGGAATCCTCATTTTTGTACATGAGTTCGGTCATTTTATTGTGGCAAAGATGTGCGGCGTGAGGGTTCTGAAATTCTCCCTTGGTTTCGGCCCTAAGATTTTCGGGAAGAAGATCGGAGATACGGAATATCTTGTGTCGCTGCTGCCCCTGGGCGGGTATGTAAAGCCTTTGGGTGAAACACCGGACGAGTCTGTTGCCGAGGAGGATAAGCCCTATTCACTGACACATCAGCCAATGGCAAGCAGGATTGCGGTAATCGCAGCAGGCTCGCTGTTCAACATTTTTTTTGCGGGACTCATCTTTGCCTGTGTTTATATGATCGGAACACCGATGCTTATCCCGAAAATAGGACAGGTGATTGAAGATTCTCCCGCACAGAACGCCGGACTTCTGCCGGGAGATGTTATTGCATCGGTTAACGGCAAGAAAATAGAGCTCTGGGAGGAGCTGTCGGAGTCGATAAACAACAGCAGGGGCAGCGATCTGCTGCTTCATGTGCGCCGAAGCGACACGATCTATGTTACCACTGTCAGGCCCCGTTTGAGCGTGGGCAAGGACATCTTCGGCGATCAGGTAGAAACCTATAAAATCGGCATTGTAAATGCTGCCACCAAGGATTGTTTCATCACCAAGCGATACAGCCCGGCTGTTGCCGTCTGGAAGGGGATACAGGATACCGCGCGGTGGTCAAAACTTACCCTGATGGCCCTTGGAATCATGATCAGGAGTCCTGTTGAGCGGGGCAAGGATATCGGCGGCCCTATTCTTATCGGAAAACTTGCCGGTGATTTTGCACAGGTGGGCCTCGTCAGCTTTCTCATGCTTATGGCCATGATCAGCGTTAATCTCGGTGTGCTGAACTTGCTGCCTATTCCCATACTCGACGGCGGCCATTTATTTTTCCTCTGTATCGAAGCGATGAAGGGCAGTCCGCTCAGCATGAAGAAGATGGAGATCGCCCAGCAGATCGGCCTTGCAGTGCTTCTGCTTATCATGGTGTTTGTGTTTTACAATGACATAACAAGATTTATTCCCAAATGAGATGAAATGTCGTGATTTGATTGTTCTGTCCGTTGACACCGCGACCCCCGTGTGCAGCGTCGCTCTGGTCCATGGGGACCGGGTTTTGGGGGAAACCCTTGTGTGCGGGCAGAAGAACCATTCTGAAAAACTGTTGGCCCTGATTGATGCGCTGTTTGAGAATACCCAGGTGCAGCCCGGCAGCATCGATCTCATTGCCGTTTCAACGGGGCCGGGTTCTTTTACCGGACTGCGTGTGGGTATCAGTACCGCCCAGGGACTGGCATTCTCGTTGGGCAAAGACCTTGTGGGCGTTTCGACTCTTCACGTTCTGGCACATCAGGTACCGGTTGCTTCGGGATTTGTCTGTCCCGTGATTGATGCACGCAAACGACAGGTGTATACCTGTTTATACAGATTTTCACAAGCAGGCCTGCTGGAAAAAGTGATTGATACAACAGTGGTTGAACCTGAGACCTGGATTGCACAACTGCCCGCGCCGGTTACTTTTCTGGGTGATGGTGCCTGGACATATCATGAGATGATAGCAGCGGGGATGCCCGGTGCGTTTACCCTGGTGCCACGGAGCCTCGGCATACCCCGGGCATCAACCCTTGCCGGGTGCGGCCTGGAACAGCTTGCCCGGGAAGGTACAGACCGGCCGGAAAACATTGTTCCCCTGTATTGCAGGCCACCTGATGCTGAAAAAAACAGGGGGTCACGGAAAGGAAGCTTTAATTTTAAGAAATAGATAGTTGCATTTTATCAGGTAACATATATTATATTACAAGAAAGTAAAAAACGGTGGTTTGCATGGAGAAAAAAGACCTTGAGCTCATTGAAAAGTATATCCCGGTTGATAACGATCTGAGAGTATACGTTGAAGAGCACAGGCGGTATGAAGAGATGCTTGAAGCATTTAAGAACCGGGTTCATCTGACGCCCGAAGAAGAAATGGAACAAAAGAAAATAAAGAAACTGAAGCTCATTGGAAGGGACAAAATCGAACAGATTCTTTCAAAATATCGGGAAACGTAATTAACAGCAGGCCGCGTGCCGTCAGAGTCCTCGTGTGGTGCCGGTTAGGCGGAAAGGTATTCTCCCGGACTGATTGCGGGGAATGCTGACGGGCATCACCGTGGCAACGACGTTTTTTTAAGGAATTTTTTATGCACAAGCGCATCAAAGCGAAGGGAGCACATATACTGCTGGAGTGCCTGCAGCGCGAAAAGGTGAAAGTGATTTTCGGCTATCCCGGCGGATCAGTGCTTGATGTTTACAACTCTCTTTACGAAGCGGACATTAATCATATACTTGTTCGCCATGAACAGGGAGCTGTGCACGCAGCCGACGGCTATGCCCGGGTTACGGGGGATGTCGGGGTGTGTCTCGTCACATCCGGACCCGGTGCAACGAATACGGTAACGGGCCTTGCCACCGCAAACATGGATTCAATTCCTGTTGTTGTATTTACCGGCCAGGTGCCGACCAAGCTTATCGGCAATGACGCTTTTCAGGAAGCAGATATTGTGGGCATAACGCGCCCCTGCACCAAGCACAATTACCTGGTGAAGGACGTCAAAGAGCTGCCCGGCGTCATTAAAGAAGCATTTTATGTTGCCCGGTCAGGCAGGCAGGGCCCTGTTCTTATCGACCTGCCCAAAGACGTTGTTAACCAGACGTTTGAGTTTGAGTATCCTGAGAAGACGAATATGCGGGGCTATAAGCCGACCTACAAGGGCAACAAGCGACAGATACTCAGAGCGGTTGATCAGATTATGCATGCAAAAAAGCCGGTTGTGTACGCCGGCGGGGGGGTCGTTTCATCAAACGCGTCCCGGGAGCTGTATCAGCTTGCAAAACGCATGAACATACCGGTAACCATGACCCTGATGGGGCTTGGTGCCTTTCCGGGAACCGACCCGCTGTCGCTTGGCATGCTGGGCATGCACGGAACCTTCCGCGCAAATATGGCGGTTACCAACTGTGACCTGCTGATTGCCGTAGGGGCTCGATTTGACGACAGGGTAACCGGCGATCTGAATACATTTGCCGCTTCGGCAAAAATTATTCACATCGATATTGACCCCACGTCAATCAGCAAAAATATAAAAGTCGATATCCCCATCGTTGGTGACGTGAAGGAAATCTTAAAGGAAGTGCTTGTTTGTTCCAAGGGAAAACGCGTAAAAAAAACAGAGCGCGCACAGTGGCTCGATGAGATAGAGCAATGGAAATCAAAGCATTCCCTGGCATATGACATGGGTGCTGTTATTAAGCCGCAGTTTGTTATTGAAAAAATATATGAAATGACGGGCGGTGAATGCATTATCTCAACCGAGGTCGGCCAGAACCAGATGTGGACCGCACAGTACTTCAGTTTTAACAAGCCGAGAAGGCTGCTTACGTCCGGCGGACTGGGAACCATGGGATACGGGTTTCCTGCTGCAATCGGCGCCCAGGTTGCGGCACCTGATACGACCGTCATTGACATCGCCGGCGACGGCAGCATACAGATGAATATTCAGGAACTGGCAACCGCCGTGCAATACAACCTGCCGGTAAAGGTCGCCATCCTGAACAACCACTGTCTCGGCATGGTCAGACAATGGCAGCAGCTTTTCTATAAAGAGCGCTACGCTCATTCAACGTTTGACATGCACCCTGATTTTGTAAAGCTCGCAGAAGCATACGGTGCGGTAGGGTTGCGCGCCACGAGGCCGGATGAGGTTGAGGACGTGATACAGAAGGCCCTTGCGGTGCCCAAACCGGTTCTCATGGAGTTTGTCGTTGAGCAGGAAGAGTGTGTATATCCAATGGTACCTGCAGGAGCCCCCATCAGCAATATGCTGCTCCTCTGACAGGAAAGACGTAGTGAATCATGCGCCATACCATTTCTTTACTAGTAGATAATAAGCCGGGCGTGCTGTCTCGGATTGCAGGGCTTTTCAGCGGCAGAGGGTTCAATATTGAATCTCTATCGGTAAACGAGACACTGGACCCGACCATGTCGCAGATGACCATCGTGACCCGGGGTGACGATAGAATCATTGAGCAGATCAACAAACAGCTTAACAAGCTGATCGATGTGATCAAAGTTGTTGATTTTGAAAGCAGCCAGTATGATTTTATCGACCGTGAGCTTGCGCTGATAAAGATTCAGGTGGGAGACAGGACACGCTCCGAAGTGCTCAGCATTATCGATATATTCAGAGGCAAGGTGGTGGATGTGAGCCGCAGCCATTATACCGTTGAGGTGACCGGTGACGAGAACAAGATAGCTGCCATCATCGACCTTTTTAAGCCGCTTGGCATAAAGGAGATTATACGATCGGGAAAAGCCGCGCTGCTGCGGGAGAAAAAGTAACGATACGGCGCACAACCTGTTTTATTACAGAAGCCGGTGCCACGCGGCGGGTTTTCTTCACGCACGAACAGCAACATCGTCTCGGGACGAACAGGGGGAGTCGTTATGAAGCCGAACATACCAAAAAGATATCATAAAAAAAGGAGTCAGCGGATTAACACCCTGAAAAAGGGGGTATATATTCTCCCGAACTTTTTGACTTCCCTGAGCCTTTTGTGCGGCTTTTTTTCCATTGTGTCGACGATGCAGGGCGACTATGTACAGGCCGCATGGGCAATTATTATTGCGGGGGTTTTTGACGGGCTGGACGGAAGGATTGCCCGCATGACCCATACGAATACGAAGTTCGGTGTCGAGTACGATTCGCTGTGTGACCTTGTCGCTTTCGGCGTTGCTCCTGCCGTTCTTTCCTACGGGTGGCTGCTCAGTCAGTATGGGAGATGGGGATGGCTCGCTGCATTCCTTTATGTTGCCTGCGGCGCTATGCGGCTGGCACGCTTTAATACCATGGTGAACGTCGTTAAGAGCAAATTTTTTCAGGGGCTTCCCATACCGGCTGCCGCAGGGATGGTCGCGACCACCGTGATCTTCTGCGTTCATTTTAGTATTGCCGATAAAAAGCTCCTGAGCATTTTTCTTCTTTTGATAATTTATATGATGGCATTTCTGATGGTCAGCACAATCAGGTACAAGAGTTTTAAGGATTTTGATCTGTCAAGCAGAAAGCCGTTTAATGCGGTCGTTGTGGCCATACTGCTGATCTGTGTTGTTGTATCAGAACCACAGATTGTTCTTTTTACTATTGGTTTGGTATACGTGTTGTCAGGGCCGGTAGGCTATGTGCTGTATCTTGCCCGACGGAAAAGAAAAAAACAAGACAATGTTATGAAGGTAGAGGATAACGATGGCTGGCAGAAAACAAAAAGTTGATCACGTAAAGATTTTCGACACCACACTCAGAGACGGTGAGCAGTCCCCCGGGAACACCATGAACATACAGGAAAAACTCCGGGTGGCACGGCAGCTTGAGATACTCGGTGTCGACATTATCGAGGCGGGATTTCCCATTGCATCCCCCGGGGATTTTGAAGCTGTCCGCCTGATTGCCAAAAGCGTAAAGAAATGCGAAATTGCGGGACTGGCACGGGCAAACAATAAAGATATAGACCGGGCATGGGAAGCGGTAAAGATCGCGAAAAAACCACGAATACACACCTTTATATCAACTTCGGATATCCATCTCGAACACCAGCTTCGCAAGAGCCGCGATGAAGTGTTGAAGATTGCCGTTGCGTCGGTTAAGCGCGCAAAGAAGTATACTCCCAATGTAGAGTTTTCGGCAATGGATGCTACCAGAAGCGACAGGGAGTATATGTGTAAGGTTTTTGCGGAAGTAATTGATGCGGGAGCCGTGACCATCAATGTGCCCGATACGGTGGGCTATTCTGTTCCCGATGAATTCGGCGCACTTATACGCTACGTTGTAGAGCATGTTCCCAACATATCCGAGGCAAGGATCAGCGTGCACTGCCACAATGATCTCGGCCTTGCAGTGGCAAACTCCCTTGCAGCCGTAGAAAACGGCGCGCGCCAGGTTGAGTGCACTATAAACGGCATTGGGGAGCGTGCGGGCAACGCATCCCTTGAAGAGATCGTTATGATTCTCAGGACCCGGCGTGATCTGTACACGCCCGACACGAGGATCGCGAGCAATAAAATTTATCCCTCAAGCAGGCTTATTACCTCCATTACCGGCGTGGCGGTGCAGCCCAATAAGGCGATAGTGGGGGCCAATGCCTTTGCCCATGAGTCCGGCATTCACCAGGACGGCCTGCTGAAAGAGAAGATAACCTATGAAATTATGACCCCGGAATCAATCGGTATGACAAAAAGCAGCCTGGTTATCGGGAAGCATTCCGGCAGCCATGCATTCAGAAAACGGGTGGAAGAACTGGGCTATTCGTTTTCAGATCAGGAGCTTAAAAAGGCCTTCCAGCGTTTTAAAGAGCTTGCCGACAAGAAAAAGGAAGTGTTTGATGAAGATATCGAAGCGCTTCTTGCCGAAGAGGTGTTCAGAGCACCTGATGTATACAAACTCCTGAACCTTAATGTTATGAGCGGTACCGTTGCCATTCCCACGGCAACCATTGAGATGGAAGTCAAGGGAAAGATTTTAAAGGATGTGGGGTTCGGAGACGGCCCTGTTGATGCCGCCTTCAAAACCATTGCAAAAATAACGCAGACAAAAAGCACGCTCCTCAAATATGTCGTTAACTCCATCACCGGCGGTACCGATGCCCAGGGAGAGGTGACCGTGCGCCTTGAAGAGAAACAAACCGTGGTAGTGGGGCAGGGCGCCCATATGGACATTATCATGGCAAGTGCCCTGGCGTATGTCAACGCGCTGAACAGACTGGAGCACGCAAAGAAAAAATCATTAACCGGTATGTACTGCTAGCTGCTCATGTGTCGTCGCCTGAGCGTTTAGGATCGGTGCCCGCCTGTATGATCTCCCAGAAAGCCCGAATGAGCGGGTTGGTGATTCTGCGTTTCTGCACACATATTCCCACACAGTACGGTTTGAAGGCAGGCGTGACGCCAAGCACCCGCACATCGCGCTTCAGCATGGTCTTTTCAAGCACAAGCTGCGGAACAACGCCGATACCGAACCCCATGCTTACCATGGCAAGAATGGATTCATTGCCCGATACCTGGGCGTAGATGTTGGGCCGCATCTTTTTGGCCCTGAACCAGGTATCAATCCGTTTGCGCGCCATGCCCTTTTCTGCAACAATCAGGGGGATCTGTTCCCAGGGGGGCGTCTGCTCCTGCAGCAGATCACTATACGGCCAGGCAATAGCGGGTTGTACAAACTGGAGCTGGATGGTGGTGATTGATGTAAACGCCAGCTTTTCTGCAACCCTGTCCGGCAGGGCGGCAACGGCAAAATCGGCGTCACCGTCTATAACCCGCTGAATGGCGCTTTCGCTGTCACCGGTAAGCAATTTTATGTTAACCCGGGGATATGCCTTGCGGAACTGTACCAGAATATCGGGCAGGACACCGTAACTCGCAGTGATAGTGCAGTACATACTTATTTCTCCCCGCAGCACGGCACTCTGCCGGGTAAGGGAATCCTGGAACGCCTGCCATCGCGCAAGTGTTTCTCTGGCATATTTTCTAAAGTGTTTGCCTGTCTCGGTGAGCTGAACCGACCGGTTGTCACGCTCAAAAAGCTGTTTACCCAGCTGGGTCTCAAGCCGCTTAATGGTTCTGCTCAACGTTGAGGGGCTGAGATTGCAGGCCTTGCTTGTTTTGCCGTAATGAAGGCTGTCTGTAAGATGCACAAATGCCTTCAGTGCGTCATAGTCCATGGGGCACCTCATTGCAAAATATGAAATATATTAATGCAAATATATCACTTTACAAAACCAGACGGCAAGTTATAATTATTTCATGCACCCGTGCAATGCTGGAAAACGGGAGCAAAGGATAATAGGGAGTATGCCAGCGTGTACTGTATGACATTAATCCAACAGCAGGTGGTTACTTATGGGAATGACAATTGCCGAGAAAATATTGGCACAGCATGCCGGTCTAAAAAGCGTAACGCCGGGACAGCTGGTCGAAGCGCGGGTTGACCGCGTGCTTGCAAACGACATAACAGCACCTATTGCAATCAAGCAGTTCAGGGATATCGGAGCGAAAAAAGTTTTTGACAGGCAGCGTATTATACTGGTGCCTGATCATTTTTCCCCGAACAAGGACATTGCCTCTGCAGAACAGTGCAGGGTTCTGAGAGAATTTGCGCAGGAGCAGGATATCACCCATTATTTTGAGGTTGGAAGGATGGGCATAGAGCACGCCCTGCTTCCCGAGCAGGGCCTTGTTCTTCCCGGAGAGGTGATTATCGGTGCCGACAGCCATACCTGTACACATGGAGCCCTTGGAGCATTTGCCACCGGGGTCGGCAGCACCGATGTTGCAGCCGCCATGGTTACCGGGCAGCTCTGGTTCAAGGTGCCTGAAACCATCAAAATAGTGTACAGGGGTACCCTGGGGCCGTGGGTGACGGGAAAAGACCTGATTTTGTATACAATCGGCGATATCGGTGTCGATGGCGCGCTGTACAAGGCAATGGAGTTTGCCGGTGATACGGTTGACGCTCTGTCCATGGAGGCCCGCCTTACCATTGCCAATATGGCCATTGAGGCAGGAGGAAAGTGCGGTATTTTCAGCCCTGATGAAAAAACCCTTGCCTATGTTAAGCAGCGGACGGATGAGCCCTTTACCCCGTATTCGAGCGACACAGATGCGTCATACGCTGGGGTACAGGAGTATGATGTGGCCGGTATTGAGCCACAGATTGCCTTTCCCCACTCCCCCGCAAACACCCGGGGTGTGAGCACGGCGGGCGGGATTTCCATCAACCAGGCCGTTATCGGCTCATGTACAAACGGAAGGATTGAGGACCTGCGTCTTGCCGCAGAGGTGCTGAAAGGACGACGGGTTGACCGTGGCGTCCGCCTCATCATTATTCCTGCCACCCAGCAGATCTACCGGCAGGCCATGCAGGAAGGGCTGTTTGATATATTTCTTGACGCCGAAGCAGTTATCAGCACGCCGACGTGCGGACCGTGCCTCGGGGGCTATATGGGAATACTGGCAAAGGGTGAGACTGCAATTGCAACGACAAACAGAAATTTTGTTGGCAGGATGGGGCACCCGGAAAGCCGCGTGTTTCTATCAAATCCTGCGGTTGCGGCAGCCTCTGCCGTTCTGGGTCGTATTGCGGCACCGGGGGAACTTTAACGGACATCTCAACGATGCGCGAGCAGGACATATCCTGATCGTGCATTTTCAATTCTTAACTCATTATGAGGTACACAATGGAACTGAAGGGCAAAATATGGAAATTCGGGGATAATATCAATACTGATGAGATTATCCCTGCCCGCTATCTCAACACATCAGATCCTGCCGAGCTTGCAAAACACTGCATGGAAGATGCAGACCCTGATTTTCCCCGGAAGGTAGCCGGCGGGGATATTATTGTTGCCGGACAGAATTTCGGTTGCGGTTCTTCACGGGAGCACGCGCCCATTGCCATCAAAGCGGCCGGGATCGCCTGTGTGGTTGCCGGAAGCTTTGCCAGAATTTTTTACCGCAATGCATTCAATATGGGACTTGCTATTCTGGAATGCCCCCAGCTGTATAAAAAAGTCGACGAGGGTGATACGATCCGGGTTGCACTTGACAGCGGCGTCATAGTCATTGAAAAAGACGGAACAACCCTGCACGCCCAGCCGGTGCCTGAGTTTATGCAGGCCCTGTTAAACGAGGGCGGGCTTATGAACTATGTAAAGAGGAAAGCTAATCTGTAGCTGCGTGTATGAACATACGCGCATGAGAAAGGATGATTCCCATGTATAAGATCGCAGTTGTTCCCGGTGACGGGACGGGCCCCGAGGTGGTGCGTGAAGGATTAAAGGTGCTGGAGGCGGTTGCCGCAAAGAATAATATTGCCTATGAGCTTATCGACTATGATTTGGGCGGTGAACGCTATAAAAGAACCGGGGAACTGCTGCCGGACAGCGTACTGGAAGAGTTGAAATTGTGCAATGCCATATACCTCGGTGCAATCGGTCACCCGGAGATAAAACCGGGCATCCTCGAGAAGGGCATTCTGCTGAAAATGCGTTTTGATCTTGACCAGTACATCAACCTGCGGCCGGTAAAGCTTTTTGCCGGCGTAGAAACACCACTCAAGGACAAGCGACCTGATGATATTGACTTCGTCGTGGTACGGGAAAATACGGAAGGGCTCTACACCGGCTCAGGGGGGTTCCTTAAAAAAGGAACAGCTGATGAGATTGCCGTTCAGGAATCAATCAACACCTACAAAGGCGTTGAGCGCTGTGTGCGGTTTGCTTTTGAGTACTGCCAAAAGAGAAACAAAGAGAACAAACTCACCTTCTGCGGCAAGACAAATGTGCTGACCTATGCCCATGATTTGTGGCAGCGGGTGTTCGACCGGGTGGCAAAAGAGTATCCCGGTATCGCAACTGATTATGCAAATGTTGACGCAATATGCATGTGGATGGTAAAGAACCCGGAATGGTTCGACGTTATCGTTACCGATAACATGTTCGGCGACATCATTACCGACCTTGCTGCCATGATTCAGGGAGGTGTGGGCGTTGCCGCGGGCGGCAATATCAATCCCGACGGCGTTTCAATGTTTGAACCCATGGGCGGTTCGGCACCGAAATATACCGGCAAAAATATTATTAACCCGATAGCAGCCGTGGCAGCGCTTCAGATGATGCTCTCCGTTCTGGGAGAAGATGATGCCGCACGGCTTGTAGAAGATGCAATAATAAAGGTTATCAGCCGGGATATGAAAAGCATGTCTGCCGGCAAAATGGGCTACAGCACCAGCGAAGTGGGTGATCTGATCGCAGAGTATATTGCACGGGCATGATCAGCCGGTCGGCAAAACGGGTCTTTTATGCCACTCTCCCCCGCTTTGCCAGGGCTTTGATGAAGGGGCCGGTGACGCTGTTTCTGGCCAGTGATACAATGAAGCGGTTTACCAGTCCGGGGATGCAGATAACCTGTTTTTGGTCAAGCGCATTGAGCGAGGCGTTAACCACCGTATCTGTCGACGACCACAGCGGACGGGGAATGTTTGACCGGTTAAATGATGAGAATTCAGGCGTATCGTGAAATTCCGTATAGGTGTAGCCCGGGCAGAGAACCTGTACCTTGATGCCGGTGCTGATGAGCTCGATCTGTAATGCTTCGGAAAAGGCAACCAGGCATGATTTTGTTGCACAATAGGCAACGCTTCCCGGCATGGGAATAAAGGCAGCCAGTGAGGCGACGTTGATGATGGCCCCGCTGCCGTGCGCTATCATTAACGGCAGGGCGGCCCTGATGAGGTGCATGCTGGCAAGCACATGAACGTATACCATATCATGGTGCTTCTTCATAGCGCAGTTAACGAACATACCCGTTGTCCCGAACCCCGCATTATTCACCAGCATATCAAAGTGACCCTGTTGTTTCACGGCGGATGCAGCCAGTTCTATACCGTCTCGGCAGGACAGGTCGGCAACTATGAACCGGGCGGTAATGCCGTATTGCTGCTCAAGAGCGCGGGTGAGCATTGTGAGATTTTCTTTCCTTCTGGCAACGAGCACAAGGTTGTATCCCTTCGAAGCGAGCCGGTGGGCAAAAGCCGCGCCAATGCCGCTTGACGCTCCGGTTATTAATGCTGTTTTGGGGACGGTTTTTTTCATAGCACGTGGCGATTGTCCGTCTTTCACGTCGTTGCCTGCTGTATGCTTTTTATTAACTATGTCGGACGGACCCCGGGTTTACTTTAGGACTGTACCCTTTTTTCCGACCTGTGCGCTGTCGTGCATAAACGGTTTTTGTTGAGAACCGTTATCTCAAGTATTCTGTCTACCCTGAAGGCCCGTGTTTCCTCTCGCAGCATACAATATGCCTCCATGCCCACGTATGCATTGTTCAGGTACTGCATATCACCCACAGCAATGGGTTTGACCGTTCGGTACGACTTCCGATCATCGGGTTTCAGATAAACAATATCGAGGAGCTGACCGTTGTTGATAGCCTGATTGATTATGCGAACCTTTTCATCGGCTGAGCATGCATGTTCTGATCTTTCATACTGCTGCCGGGTAAGAAACCGGACAACCCGGTAGTCCATATACAGGTGAGACTTCTTAAGGGGTGTTTTCAGCACAAGGCCGTCAAGGCTCCTGCAGCGGCTGAGCGCTACGTATGCCTGGCCGTGTGCAAAGGTACCGTCTTCCAGGTCAACAATAACACGGTCGAAGGTTTTGCCCTGACTCTTGTGTACGGTGACGGCCCACGCGAGATTAAGTGGATATTGTGTAAAGGAACCGATACTTTCCTGAAAGAGCGCTTGTGCGGTGTGGTCGTATACGTACCGGTACATTGTCCATGTATACGGTGTGACCCGAACGACAAGGCCCCCGGCAGTGGCAACCGATACGACGTCATCGTCGATATCCTGAACCATGCCGATGCTTCCGTTAACCCACATGCCCTCGGGATTGTTAGTGAGAAACATGATCTGGGCGCCGATTTTTAACCTGAGTTCAGCAGGGGCGGGGCTGCCGGCGGCATCAAATGTGCCCTTAACCGTTGCGCCAAAGCTGTGGGATTCCGTTTTCAGGTGCGCAAGCTTCTTTTTGTTTATTCTGTCTGCAGCCCTGTTGGTAGTGGTGAGATAAATAAAGCCCTCGTCTTTACGTGTGCGCTGTGCGTCGACCTGCCGGTTCAGCACGTTCAGCTGATCCTGGCTTATGGAGCCGTTCCTGATGCCGTTAAGCAGATCAATAAAGCTCGTATCGCTCTGGCGATAAATCTTTTCAAGCTCTATAAAACGAAGCTCAAAATTTTTATCGGTCATTACCCGGGCGGTGAAAAAATAGGGAGTTTCATAAGCTGCGTTAAAGGATCCCCTGTCACGCTTTGTTACCACCGGCGGAAGCTGGTATAAATCACCCAAAAATATCATCTGGATGCCGCCGAAGGGTTCTTCGGTGCGTAAAACCGTGCGTAAAAAGCTATCCACACAGTCCAGCAGATCGGCCCGAACCATGGATATCTCATCAATTACTATGCAGTCAATACCTGCATACAGGTCGTGGTTAGTGGTATGAAGGGCCTGTTTTTTTGCCTCCGCAACGGTAATGTTGGGCTTAAAACGAAAAAACGAATGTATGGTTTCACCCCGGACGTTTAAGGCCGCAACGCCGGTAGGAGCAAGTACAGCAAGTGCTTTTTGTGTGGTTTGCCTGAGATACATGAGGAATGTCGATTTGCCGGTTCCGGCTTTGCCGGTTATAAAAACGCTTTGTGTGCTGTTCGCGGCCAGGTCAAGGGCCGCCTGGAAGCGTTGGTTGAGCTCAATGTTGTGTAAGGGAACGTTCTGTTTGGTATGCATGATAACCGGGGTTGAAAATTTTTTTTTTATCATACACTTTTTCAGAACAGCATTGAAGTATTATTATGCGGGCAAAACACATTTTATTGACTCCTTTTTTAATTTGGTATAACGTTATCAGATAATAAAAAATCAACGCGGATGTTTTTAACTGTATATAGGTGAGGGTGGAACATGGCGTCAGACGTAACGAACCTCGAACAGTTTCCTTCCCGGGTCCGGGAATATCTCATGCCCGCCTATGAGGGAGACGTGGTCTATGAATGCATCGGGTGTAACAAGACATATTCCCTTGACCAGTTTCTCTATACCTGTCCCGCGTGCAAAAGCCTGCTGAAACTTACGGACCGAAATTTTGATGAGCTCAAGCGGATAGACGGAAACCTTTGGCGTGAAATATTTGATTTCAGGAAGATGCTTCATGTTGAGCCGCTTAAGGGGATCTTCCGTTTTAAAGAGATCCTGTTTCCAGCCATTCCTCTCAGGGATGTGATCTATCTCGGGGAAGGCCACACGGCAATGGTGCGGGCAAATGCCGGCCTGCGCGACATCGTCGGCATGGACTTTTTTATCAAAAATGACGGGTTTAATCCTTCTGCAAGCTTCAAGGACCGGGGAATGGCAAGTGCCATCAGCTTCATCAACCACTCCATCAGGTCCAGGGGCCTCACAGAAGTGCTGGGCATTTGCGCTTCAACCGGTGATACCTCTGCAGCCGCAGCACTGTATCTCAGCTATCTTGATAAGCAGATCGTTAAATCGGTTGTGCTGCTCCCCCAGGGGAAAGTAACCCCCCAGCAGCTTTCACAGCCCCTTGGCAGCGGTGCCACAGTCATTGAGATACCCGGTGTTTTTGATGATTGCATGCGGGTGGTCGAAGAGCTGGCAGATGGATACCAGGTGTGCCTTTTGAACTCGAAAAATCCTATCCGGATCATGGGTCAGAAATCCTACGCTTATGAGATTGCCCAGCAGCTTGAGTATGCTACCCGGGACCTGGTGGTTGTTGTGCCGGTGGGCAATGCCGGGAATGTCACGGCAATTATGGAGGGCTTTCTTGACCTGTACCGGCTGAATGTCATTTCCCGGCTGCCGTTTATTCTTGCCGTGCAGAGCAAACATGCCGACCCGGTGGCGACCTGGCGCGAAAGCGGTCGATATGTTCCCATGACGGTGCAGCCCAGCGTCGCCCAGGCAGCAATGATCGGTGATCCGGTCTCATTCCCCAAGGTGAGAAAGCTCGTTGAAGAGCATTTCAGTGATTTGTTCATGAGCGTTTCCCTTGACGAGCAGGACATAATGGAGGGTATGCTGCAGGCAAACCGCCACGGGCATGTGGTGTGTACCCAGGGAGGGGAATCTATTGCAGGGCTTAAAAAGGCGGTGCAAAAAGGGCTGGTCACACAGGGCCAGACCGTTGTTGTTGATTCAACATCGCACCAGCTTAAATTTTCAAATTTTCAGGACATGTATTTCAGGGACGCCTTTCCGGAGGAGTATGAAATCAGGCCCCGGACTGACCTGCAGAACAAACCGGTTCGTCTTGAGGCGTCGTCAAAATCGGTTGCAGAGTATCTGCAGCTGAAGAAAAAATAGGCTGGCGGACGCCGTCTGTTCGCCGGGCGATACCTGTAACGATTACTGCGATTGCCGACAACGGGTACTGTAATGATATCTCTGGTTATTCCCGTATACAACGAAGAGCAGCTTATCGACCGGCTCCTTGACCGGGCATGTCAGGCTCTCGGCTCAATTGCGGATGATTTTGAAATCATCTGTATCGACGACGGCAGCACGGACGCCAGCCTGGAGAAACTGATTTCCTACCGGCAGCAGGAGAAGCGGGTCAAAATCGTTGTCCTGTCTAAAAATTTCGGCCATCAGGCCGCTTACACCGCGGGCCTTACCTATGCCAAAGGTGGTTATATTGCCATGATTGATGCCGACCTGCAGGACCCGCCCGAGTTGTTGACGAACATGTATGAAAAGCTTGTGCGTGAAAATCTTGACGTGGTGTACGGCAAGCGTACCGTCAGGCAGGAGAGATGGTTGAAACGTCTTTCCATTCGGCTGTTTCACAAGGCCTTCAGGCACGTCATACAGGTGAAGGATGCCGATAACGTGGGGAACTTTTCCCTGTTCACCAGGCGCGTGCTGCACGCCCTGCTGGCCCTGCCGGAAAAAAACCGGTATTTACCGGGATTGCGGTTTTTTGTAGGCTTCAAGCAGGATTATATTGAATATGAACGGCCTGACCGCGTGGGCGGCCCGTCAAAGATGAGCACATTTGAGCTTATCCGTCTGGCCCTCGATGCCTTTTTTTCCTTCTCGGATCTTCCCATTAAAATCTGTCTCTATACCGGCCTTGCCGGAATACTTATTTTCTGTACAGGGTTTGTCTACACCCTGGTGAGCAAGTTTATCGGTATCGCCCCCTTTGGCTGGTCATCGACCATTTTCAGTATCTATTTTCTGGGATCGGTGCAGCTGGTTTTTCTGGGTATACTCGGGGAATATATTCACCGGATATATAAAGAAATACAAAATCGCCCCATATTTATCGTTCGTGAATTCATAGAATAGCACTACAGCACCATCAGCGCATCTCTCAACAGGATCAAAACCGGCAAGACCACGCAAAGAAAAAAAAGGGTATTGACCACCATCATCCCTGATGCAAACCCCGTATCCAGGTTAAACAGTACCGATGTTACTACGGTATATATTGCCACGGGCATGCATGCCTGTATCAGGATAACGGCCTTAATCGGTGGTGCCAGGGGGAGCATGCTCACCACGGCAAGGGCCATAAGGGGCACGGCCAGGAATTTGATGGCGCAGACAACAGCCTGCTCTTTGAGGCGGCCCCGCAAAGAAAATCCGGTGAAATTGATCCCCAGTGTCAGATAATAGAGAATGATTGATATGAACAGCAGGAGGTCAACGGGAAAAAAGATCGCGGGCCGCCGGATGCCGAGCATGTTGGTCCCGGCAGCCAGGAGTATGGCAAACAGCGGCATGTTTTTGCGGTCGAAAACAACCCCCTTCAGAAATCCGCTGGGAACAACGCCGCCGCCGGACGCAATTTTAGCAGAGGGGAATACGCAGCAGTATATGTACGGAATAAAATAGACGATAAAGATCATTGCAAGCCCCAGGCCCGCTTCCCCCAGGAAAAAATAACAGAGAAATCCCCCCATGGTAAAGCCGTGGTTTGACAGGGAGGAGCCCAGCAAAAAAGTCTGCTTTGCTGTTCCGGACAGCCCAAGCAGGCGGGCCGCGATTCTTCCCAGCCCCAGCCCCGTGAAAACGAGCCCCAGGCCTGCAACCGGCAGGACACAAAGAGCAAAGGAGACGTCAAGCCCCCACACGCACCAGAACACGATCAAAGGCTCAATACCGATAATGTTCATGCGCAGCAGCTTTCCGGTGAACTGTCGGGGGTCGGTAAAGCTGTTTTGCAGCAACCAGCCCGCTACAAACGGCAGAAGTATGGCAAGCTGAAACAGGACAAATTTTATTGCTATGTTCATCCGGCTGTCCTTACCAATGTGTTTCGCCCAGATATACGGCACGGCGGCACCTGGCACAATGTAACAATTATGGACAGGGATGCCCCCGACAAATTTGGGTCTACGGGCCCACGGCGCGCTCCGGAAAGAAAAAAGCAGGGCGGAAAGCATCATTTTTCTTGCCTGTTGGCAACGTGTGAGAGCGTGCCGATTTGCTTACATCGGTTGCGGAGGGTAACCGACGGCGCCTACGCATCGGTGTTCTCAGGTTCTTGTGCGAGGGTCCGGGGAATTTTCCATCGTCTGTGCAGCCAACCGAACCATTTTTCCGGATGGCGGCGTACCAGCGCCTCTAAAAAATCATTGTACTGCTGGGTGTTTGCCATTATATCCGCTTCCTTGTTGCCGGTACTGATCAATGGAAAGGGCCGACCGATTACCAGGCGGTGTTTTCTGAATCCTGCATCTTCAATCATGTAAGCCGGGAGGACGGTACAGCCGGTTTTCAAAGCAAACACAGCAGGCGCCGAATGGGTGAACGCTGTTTGTCCGAAAAAGCTCGCAGGGATTCCTTCCCTGCCGGCGTTTTGATCGAACAGCAATCCAACTGCATATCCTTTTCTCAGGTTGCGCAGGACAAGCCTCAGCGCGTCTCTGCTGGGCAGCAGGTCCAGATTGCTTTTTTTTCGCAGGCCCACCAGAAAATCGTCAACATAAGGGTTTTTCAAGGCTTTGTAGATAACCGACGCATTGGTAAGATATGAGCCGAAAACGTGGCTTGCCAGTTCCCATATGCCGAAATGGGGGACCAGTATGAGGGCACCCCGGTGCAGTTTTATTGCCCTGTCAAGATGTTCCGATCCTTCGATGGTGACATTGCGCGCTATATCTTGTTGGGAGAAAATAACGGATTCGATAAGTGCTTCGCCGAGCATACGCAGCAGCCTTCGAATGATAGCCGAACGCTGCCCGTAGGAGAGGGTACCGGAAAAAGCCCGGTCAAGGTTTGTGTGAGCAATGGCAAGCCTTTTTCTTATACAATAGAAAGAAAGGGCTCCGAGAGCGCGGCCGATCTTTATACTCATCAGCTTTGGCATTGCTTTTACCACGCTGTAGAAGATGCGTACCGCGATATATTCCAGTCTGTAACGGATATTCATTTTTTACACCACATGAAGCTGAAGCGGCCTGTTCCGTATGACAAAACCCCGGTGCCGCTGCTCCGGGGTCATGGCGGGCAACAGGTTTGCCATTTTTTTTACTATAAACTTAACGTATGAGAAAATCAATGGAAATTTTACGAAAGGCATAGTGAACGGTATCCGGAAGGCAGAAAATAACCACAGCGTTTTCGGATTGCAGTGCTACCAGACGAGTTGTCCGGCAAGGTACACGAGACAGGAAAAGGTCAGAAATCCAACTGCCGCAAACAGGAGTCCTGCTGCAATCATAATGACCGTACCGGCCAGTTCGATGAGCATTTTTTCCTGATCGGTTGTTACCGTCGTGTATAAAAATTTCTTAAGGAAGCCCACTATATATGCGGACTGTACGGGAAATGCAGTTCGTTTGCACCCCTTTACTATAAACCACACTGCAAAATAAACCAGCCAGATTATGAAAAAGCCGATGAGGAAGCCCAGAAGTCCGGACTGGAGAAAACTCGTGCTGATGGTTGTACTGATCAGGCCGAAGAACGTAATGCCGACCAGCAATGCAATTACAACGGTTATTTTAATTGGTTTCTTGTTCGATTTCATGACCATGGTCTTAGGGTTTGATTTTTTAATATAATAATAAACCATGTTTTTAAAAAAGTTACAATATCAAATTGCACCCGTGCCCCTGCTGTTTTTGTTGTGCGTGCTTACTAGCTGAAAAATGGTTGATTTTTTTTATTAAAATATCACTTGACTTACGGCGACAGTATCCTTTATGCTACATACTTGTCCGCAAACCTTTTAATCCATATAAATCCGATTTTTTAAATACGCAGTCAGATATGAGACATACCCAGGTTGTTGAAAAAAATATCGAATACCTGCCGGTCATATACCTTACAAAATCAATGAAGAGTCTATTTCAGAAGGGAAAAAACCTTGCTGCAAAGGATTGTTCTTCCATTCTTATTACCGGTGAAAGAGGAACCGGCAAAGAACTTTTAGCTAAGAGTATACATTACAGCCTGTCCCCGAACACACCGTTCATTACCATAAACTGCGTAAATGTTCCGTTTGTTCATTTTGAAGAAAAGGTTGAAAGCTGTTTTACGCTTCTTTCCGAAAACCGGGATGCCTGTTTGAATGCAAGGAGCGGCAATAAACCGACCCTCTTTCTCCGGGATATCGAAAAACTGGAAGATTCCATCCAAACAGACCTCTTCAGCCTTATACAGGAAAAGCTCTATCAGCCTACTGCACAGACGGTTAAGGACCCGGAGAGCATCAGGCTTATGTTTTCCCAACGCAAGAACGGTCCTAAGGTGTCCGGAAGCGACAGGTCTGATAACAGGGTGGTAAAACTGTTTCACCCCCGCACCCTTTCCGTGCTGCCGCTACGGGAGCGCAGGGAAGATATCAACCCCCTCGCCCAGTTTTTTATCGACAAGTTCAGCAAAGAGTATGACAAGGATATCGGGGGAATGCACAGTGAAGCGCTCGCGCTTTTTGAATCGTATGAATGGATGGGCAATGTGGGAGAACTGCGTGACGTGATCGAAAATGCCGTGCTGCTCGCAGAGGACCCGTTGATAACCCGTGATGATATCCGTTTTAATATTTCAAAAAAATCCATTGCACTTGAGAGCTTTTTGCGCAGGGAAGACTTTTTTACCTTGGACGAGATCGAAAATATTTATATTCAGACGGTCCTCAGACGGGTTAAAAATAATAAAGCCAAAGCAGCCCGGATTCTCGGTATTTCACGCAATACCCTTCAGCGGCGATCCGGTTGTTTTTCTAACAGCACGCCGCAAAAAAAGAAAAACGGCAAGAAAAACGGCCAGCAACCAGCCCTCTTTTAGCTTTTCCCCTACCGTTCATCACGCTCAAGGCCATCCAGCGCATTCCGATATTCGCTCCAGAGCTCTTGTTTTGTCCTGTTGTGTTCAATGAAATCCCAGGGAAGATTTTCCCCCTTGTCCCGGCTGCGGTAGACATAAAAGTCCGGGTTTATGGGGCTTTGCCTGAATGCCTGCCACCAGTTGCCCTGCTGCTCAAAAGCACGGACAAGCAGGCCGCAGACCCTCCGGTCACCTCTGCTGAGCAATGTCTGAATGTAGCCCCACTTGGGAAGGCTGTAATGAACCGCAACCTTTCGTTCCTTTTTGAGGCCCTGTATTATTGTTTTGATCTTCTGCTTAAGCACCTTCACCTCTTCATACGGATGCCACTGAAACGGTGTGAATGGTTTGGGTACAAAGGGGTTGACGCTTAAGGAAATAAGGTGCAGCCTTTTTTCATTGCGTGCCTCTTGTATATAGGTATGTTTTATCTCCTTGGTTAAATCGATAATGGCTGCGATGTCCTCAGCTGTTTCACCGGGCAGTCCGATGAGAAAGTAGAGCTTGATGTCGGGAATATTGTGGCGGGAGAGCACGCGTACTGCCGCTATGATCTCTTCGTGTGACAGGTTTTTCCTGATGGCCCGGCGCATGCGGCTTGATCCTGCCTCGGGGGCAAGGGTAACCGTTTTGAGGCCGCAGTGTTGGAGCGGGGCAATCAGCTCATCACGTATTGCTCCTGCGCGAAGAGAGGAAAGAGAGACGGCTGAGTTTCGGTCGATGACCGTACGAATCAGATGGAGCAAGTCGGGATGATCCGATACGGCAGAGCCCAGCAGGCCTATCTTCCTTGTGTCAGACGGCAGCCCGCGAATAAGCTCGGTGATGTCGGTTTTTTTCCGTAATCTGTATGGTCGGTACACACTGCCGACCGCGCAGAAGCGACAATGGTGGGGACAGCCCCTGCTTACCTCCACCAGGGTCATGTTGCCGAATTCAGTATGCGGTGTGGTTATGCATGAGGATGCAGGGAACGTGTTTAAACGGACGGTATGCCTGCAGGATATTTTTGAAGGAAGTCCGTTGTGCGGCGTCCTTTTATCCACCATACCGTCGCTTCCATAGGTTAGGCTGTAACCGGAGGGAAGGTACACACCATCAATGGACGAAAAGGGTTCAAGCGGGGGCTTTCTCCAGCGTTTGCCCGGATGGCCGCTTTTGAGATGTTCGAGGAACTCTTCTATGACCTCTTCTGCTTCGCCGATGATAAACAGATCGAAAACATCGGCAAGGGGCTCGGGGTTTAAAAAGACAGAAATACCGCCCGCTATAAGAAGTGGATGAACATCGCTGCGCTGTGACCGGAGAAAGGGAATGTGTGCCAGATTGAGAATGGTAAGAATGTTGATATAGTCGTTTTCAAACGTGAGGGAAAAAGCAATAACATGAAACGACCTCAGCGGGGTTCCCGACTCAAACGATACAATAGGCCTGTTTGTTCGAAGCAGATGGTCGACTGTTTTTTTATCGGATAAAAAGACCCGTTCGCAGACGACACCGGGTGATCGGTTGAGAGCCTGATACAGCAGTTGAAAGCCCAGGTTTGACATTCCCAGATAATAGGTGTTGGGAAACACAAGGGCTATTTTCAGGGTTCCTTCCCCCGGACGGGCAATGCTCAACGATTCGTCTGCGAGGGTTGGCCGTGTCGTGTTCAAGGCGTTTGTCTGCAAAGGGTTTACTGTTGATAGGTTATTACCTGTGCCGTGTATGTACAGCCGGCTGAATACTCATTATAGCACATAATGTGCCGGGAACAGCAATTTTTCGGACAAAACAGCAGGATACAGATACGCGCCGCCCCCGATTCAGCGAAGCGGGGGCGGCAAAGAAGACGGGGGAGGGTTATATGCTTTCCTGCCTGCGCAGGAACGTGGGTATGTCATATTCACCGTCGTCAGTAAATTCACTGATGATGGTCCCGATTTTAACCACTTTTGCCGATGAACCGGTTTCCGGGGCCCGGGTCTGCTGGGATTCCTGCCGGGTTTGTTCGACAACGGTGGGCACGAAGTCTTTCTTGCTGAGTTGGGCATTGCTGAAGCCGGTTGCAATAACGGTTATTTGAAACTCTTCACCCAGGGAGTCGTCAATAGCGGCACCAAAAATAATGTTCGCATCTTCGTGGGTCTGCTGCTGTATGAAATTTGTTGCTTCCTCCACGTCCAGCAACGAGAGGGAACTGCTGCCCGTAATATTTATCAGCATTCCTTTTGCCCCTTTAATGGAAATGTCCTCCAGCAGCGGATTGGAAATGGCCTTTTTAGCAGCAACCGCAGCGCGGTTTTCTCCATTGTGCGAGCCCATGCCCATGAATGCCATGCCCATGTCCGACATGATTGTCTTTACATCGGCAAAATCAAGGTTAATGAGGCCCGGGACATTAATCAGGTCGGAGATTGATTTAATGGCATGAAGAAGGACCTCATCTGCCATTTTAAAACCTTCGAGCAGGGTTGTCTTTTTTTCACCGATGGTAAAAAGCTTCTGATTCGGGATGACAATGAGCGAATCGACCTGCTTTTCAAGCTCTTTGATCCCGGACTCTGCCGAGCGCATGCGCATCTTGCCTTCGAGATTAAAGGGCTTTGTCACTACCGCTACGGTCAGGGCACCTATCGACTTTGCCGCCTCTGCAATGACCGGTGATGCGCCCGTACCCGTGCCGCCGCCCATGCCGGCCGCTATAAAGACCATGTCTGTTCCTCCAAGCACGTGCTTGATTTTTTCCACATCCTCCATGGCCGCTTTTTTGCCGATTTCGGGATTTGCGCCCGCACCCAGACCTTTGGTGAGATTTTCGCCGAGCTGAACCCTGTCGGCGGCCCTGCTGTTCTCCAGGACCTGCCGGTCGGTGTTGGCTACGGCAAATTCAACACCGTTGAGATTGGATGAAATCATAGTATTAACCGCGTTGCAGCCGGCACCGCCGACGCCGAATACTTTTATACGAGCGGAACTGCTATAGCTGTCATCGAATACGAATCCCATTTTTTTCCTCCTTGTATGCTATTTGTTATTTACGTGTTAAAAAGCCTCGGTAAACCATTCGCGCATCTTTTGCCCGAACGGCAAAAAATTCTTTTTTTGTCCTCTTGCCCTGGAGCGATTTATTTTGTCTCTGCATGAAAACAGGATTAACCCCACGCCGGTTGCATAGGACGGGTCCTTGACGTCGTTGATGCCGTTAATGCCGCAGGGCAACCCGATACGAACGGGCATGCCCAGGTTTTTCTTTGCAATGATGTCAAGGCCCTTGAGCAGCGCTGAGCCGCCGGTCAAGACCGCCCCCGAGGAAAGGTAATCAATAAATCCCGAATCCGCGAGTTCTCTTTTTATGATTTTGAAAATTTCTTCCACCCGGGCCTCAACTATCTGACACAAAAGATTGGGGGAAACGGATCGCTTCTCCTGGTCGCCGATATTGTAAAACTCAACCTCCCGCTCGCAGTTTACCTTGGAGAGATCGGCGCATCCAAAGTGTCTCTTGATCTCTTCGGCTTCTGAAATGGGAGTGCGGATACCGATTGCGATGTCTGACGTTATGTGGTCGCCCCCGATGGGCAGCACGGCGCAGTGGCGGATAGTTCCTTTGTGAAACACGGCTATGTCGGTAGTCCCCCCGCCGATGTCGATCAGCGCGCACCCCAGCTCCTTTTCGTCTTCCAACAGTACAGCCTCCGCAGATGCAAGCTGCTGCAGGATGATATCCTGCACCTTAACGCCTGTCTTGTTGGTGCAGCGGATGATGTTCTGTATGGAGGCTACCGTTCCCGTTATGATGTATACATGTGCTTCAAGCCGGACACCCGACATTCCCAGCGGTTCCTTGATGCCGTTCTGGTCGTCAACGATAAACTCCTGTGGAATAATATGGATAACCTCGCGAGCGGTGGGAATAACGATGGCCTTTGCTGCATCCATAGCACGGACAATGTCTGCTTTTTTTATCTCTTTGTTATTGACGGGAATCACGCCGTTGCTTTTGACCCCTTCTATATGGTTGCCGGATATACCGACGACAGTGGCGTTGATATCAATTCCCGTCATCGTTTCAGCTTCCTCAAGAGCGTGTTTTATGGAGTCAACGGTGCTTTCCATATTAATAATGAGACCTTTCTTGATACCGTGTGAGGGCTGTTCGCCGATACCGACTACGTCAACGCCGTCCCTGTGTACCTCTGCAACGATAACCGTGATCTTGCTGGTTCCGATGTCAATACCTATTGTTGTTCTGCTCTTTCTGCTCATTCTGCCTCACCCCCTCTCTTGTCTGAACGGTGTTTGTGCGGGACGTGCTCCCGGGAGCCGTCTGTTTTCGATTTTGTTGTGAAATACTTTTTTGCTATACATGCCTGAAGCCTTTTCTGATCGTTAAACAAAAGGTTAATGGCTAAAGGGTTACATAGGCCTTCTTCAGCGATTTTATAGTGATTGCTTTTGCCGCGATGCCTTTCGTGTCGATGTCATCAAGAATAGTGTGCAGGAACAAGAGCTTGTCGTTATAGTTGTGAAAGCCCATACAGATTTTTATCCCGTCGGGACGGTTGCAAAATGTCAGCCCCAGCGTGTTGTCGATAGTAATAAGGGTACCACTTCCGCTGTTCATGTCGTGCCTGTCAAGGCATGCGATCAGGCTGAGCGCCTCTTTAAGTGAATCATTTGATTTGTTTTTTTCCTGTACAAAGTCCTGTTTTGTAAGACCGGTGATGACCGGCAGGCTGTTCCCGTATCGTTCCGCTTTGTGAAAGATATGCCCGTTGCGGTCGATGAGATACGGTTCATCAAGCATAACCGTACCGACGGCCATGCGCTCCTGAATCAGCACCTCTATTGTGCCGGGGAGCCTCCTGCTGATTACTGCTTTGTAAATCCAGGGATTGCGTTCTATCCGCCTGCTTTCCGCCTGCAAATTAATGGAAAGGATCGGTGTGCCCCGCTTTATGTTTGTTTTGTTGAGCAGTTTTTCACCGTCCGTCGCCGCGCATCCACGAATGTGTATCTGCCTGACGGGAAGAAAATGAATTTCTGAAAGCAGCTTGGCCCCTGTCTTGAAACCCGTGCCGGCTGATAGTATTGCCGCTGCTCCCACGAGCAGAAAGCAGTATGCAGCGCAGGAGGTCTTTCGTGTTTTTTTCGGTCTGTTTTTTCGTGATGTTCCGGCCATAATATAGTCTTTTAAGAAGAAATAGTTGTTGCTGCACTTTTCTCAAGGGATGCTGCCCAGAGAATTTTTTCCACAAGGGTCTCAAAATCAATTCCCGCGGCCCCTGCGGCCTTGGGCAGCAGGCTGGTTTCAGTCATGCCCGGAATGGTATTAACCTCCAGAATGAATGGCTCGTTCTCGGCGCTCAGTATAACGTCGACTCTGCAGCCGCCGCGGCACCCCAGTGTGTTGTATGCCTGTACGGCGATGCTTTTAACCCTATCGGTTGTTGCCGCCGGAAGATCGGGAGAAACTATATAGTCGGTGGCTCCGGCTGTATATTTTGCCTCGTAGTCATAGAAGCCGTTCTTGGGGCAAATTTCCACCAGGGGAAGCGGTTGGCCGTTGAGAACTCCCGCCGTCAGTTCACGGCCCTGCATGAACTGTTCTATGAGCACCTGGTGGCTGTGGCAAAAGGCCTTTTCAAGGCTTGCAGGAAGATCCTCCTGATTATGCACAATACTGATGCCGATGGTTGAACCCTGGTCACAGGGTTTTATTACCCAGGGCAGGGGCATGGCGATACGGCTGTTCTCCGTCGCCTGGCCGTGGACCGTTTTAACAATGGTTTGAAACACGGGCGTCGGGAGGTCATGATAGAGAAACAGTTCCTTGGAAACCACTTTATTCATTGCCAGTGCGCTGGCAAGGACCCCGGGACCCGTATACGGGATCCCCAGAATTTCTAAAAGTCCCTGCATCGTCCCATCCTCTCCCAGAGGACCGTGCAGCGCAATGAATGCAACCTCAACAGCCTGCTCCAGCAGGGTTTCAGCAATGTTGCGGTCAACGTCAATGGCCTTTGCCGTATACCCCTTTCTTTGAAGGGCGCCCAGGATGGCCATGCCGGTTTTTCGAGACACCTCGCGTTCCGAAGACATTCCGCCCATCAGTACGCCGATTCTTTTTTTTCTATAGGCCGCGTTCATGGCGTATCCTTTTTGGTTACCAGATGCTTCATGATGTTTCCACCCGCTTTCCAGACATCTCCAGCACCGAGGGTCAACAGAACGTCTCCCGCTTCAAGCATTTTTGCGAGATGTTTTTCAGCTTCACGCATGTCGGGGATGTAGGTGACGTCCCGGTGACCGTACTCCTTTAATCCTTCATACAGCTGCTGTGCCGAGACCCCGGGTATGGAAGGCTCCCCGGCGGCGTAGATGTCCGTTAGAACAAGCATATCAGCGTCATAAAATGTCGTCATGAAATCATCAAAAAGATCCCGTGTCCTGGTGTAGCGATGCGGCTGGAAGAGCGCCACGAGACGATGCGTCGATATTGTTTTTGCTGCCTTAAGGGTCATCTTGATTTCCGTTGGATGGTGCGCATAGTCATCTATCCATAACACGCCGTGCTTTTTAGCGCGGAGCTGAAAACGACGCTGGATTCCTTTAAAATCACGCAGTGCTTTTTTTATGGTTTTAAATTCTATGTCGAGCTCAATGCCTACCCCGACGGCAGCAAGGGCATTGTATACATTATGGATCCCCGGAAGGTTCAGCGTGATCTGCCCCAGTTTTTTTTCGTGGTGGTATGCGATGAATTTTGTTTTAAATCCCTGGTGCTGGATGTCCCTGGCCTGAAGGTCGGCCTGGGAGGCACATCCGTAGGTCAGCACACGCTTTTCCATATGGGGAATAATGCTCTGAAGGTTTTCGTCGTCCAGGCAGATGATGCACAGACCGTAAAAGGGCACTTTGTTGATGAACTCACAAAATGTCTTTTTGATGGCATTAATGTCCTGGTAGAAGTCCATGTGCTCACGGTCAATGTTAGTAACCACCGCAATGGTCGGCGGGAGGTGTAAAAAAGAGCCGTCGCTTTCGTCTGCCTCGGCTACCAGGAAGTCACCGGCTCCCAGCAGCGCGTTGGTGTTGGTTTTGATGAGCCTGCCGCCGATGACCACCGTTGGATCGAATTCGCCGTACTCCAGGACTGCGCCGATAAGGGACGTGGTCGTGGTTTTACCGTGTGCGCCCGCAACGGCAATGCCGTACTTGAGCCTCATGAGCTCGGCCAACATCACCGCTCGGGGTATAACCGGAATGTTGTGTTCATGGGCATGAACGATTTCAGGATTGTCGGGCCGAATGGCGGAGGAAACTACCACCACGTCGACATCTTTAATATTTTTTTCAGTGTGGCCGTAATAGACGGCCGCTCCCAGTGATGCGAGACGCTCGGTTATTTCTGCCTGCTTGATATCAGAACCGCTGACGCGATACCCGAGATTCAGCAGCAGTTCGGCAATACCACTCATGCCGATACCGCCCATGCCGACAAAATGAATGTGCTGATTTTTCTTATACATGGCTGTCCTTCACATGCCTTTCTTTTACGCGTGCTTTTTGCCGTATGACAGAATACCGAGCTTGAAAAATGTCAGCTCCAAAGAAATTAAAAGCCGAATGAGATTAGGTTTTTTGCGAACCCGGTATCTGATGACCAGCATCTTGTTAAGTAAAAAATGGTTTATATTGTCTCTCATATTTTCATCCACCCCTATTTATTGTTTCCGTGCCGCGAGCCTGCAGCACTCGTCTGCAACTGTTGCGGCGGCATGGGGTCTGGCAAGGGCCCTGGCCTGTATTTCCATGCGTTCCCGGGATGCACCGTCTGATTGTAATGCCATCACGTTCGCGGCCAGCTCACGGCCGCTGAGCCGCCCAGACGGTATCAGTACTGCAGCACGGGCGTCGGCATACACACGCGCGTTTTTTTCCTGGTGATTGCCGGCGGCATGGGGATAGGGTATGAGAATTGCCCCGCGTCCGCACAGGGCAAGTTCCGCAAGCGTCGCTGCACCTGCCCGGGCGATGACCAGGTGTGCCCGGCGGTAGGCTGAGAACATGTCATCGATAAACGGGAGCACCGATGCGGTAAATCCGTGCTGTTTATAGCGGTCGGTAAGCATTGGCGCATCATCGCGCCCCGCCTGGTGGACGAAGCTCAGGCGGTCTTTTGTGGCGGTAAGGTACGGCAGGGCATCGGATACGGCACGGTTGATTTCCCGCGAGCCCTGGCTTCCCCCCAGCACGAGTATAGAGAATGATTCTCCGGTGCGGGGGCGCTCCCGGTTTTCTTTCGTTGTCTGCCTAAGCTCTTCTCTGACGGGCAGTCCCGTCAACAGCGTTTTTGTTGAAGAAAAATAGGTTCCGCTTTCTGCAAAGGAAAGAAACACCCTGTCGGCTATTTTACCGAGGGCCCGGTTGCTCAGCCCCGGAACGCTGTTTTGTTCATGAATCGCCGTAGGCACCCGCATCATTGCACCGGCAACCACAGCGGGAAAGGATGCATACCCGCCCATACCGATGACCATATCAGCCCGGGCCCGCTGTAAAATACGGCGTGCCTGGCTGCATGCACCCGGCAGTGACAGGAGTGTCGTTGCCTTATCCATCAATCCCTTCCCTTTGAATCCTTTGATATCCAGTGTTTCAAGTGTAAAGTCGAGGCCGGGCAGCACCCGTGCTTCAATGCCCGCTTTTGTCCCGACAAACGTCACGATGTTTTTTTCGCTTCGTCTGCGAAATTCCTGTGCAATAGCTACTCCCGGGAACAGGTGACCACCCGTTCCTCCTCCGGAAATGACGATGTTCATTTTCGTGCCATAAAATTACATTGTTGCAAAATACTGAGCAGCATACCGACGGCAACAAGATTAATGACAAGAGAGGTCCCGCCGTAGCTTATAAAGGGCAGCGGTGTTCCCTTCGTGGGAAGCAGACCCATCACCACACCCATGTTTGTCGCCGCCTGCAGCCCGATGAGGATAACAATACCCAGGGCCATGTATGTGCCGAATAAATCCGAGGCATGAATGGCGATTTTAATGCCGCAGAGTATCAACACCGCAAAAAGGCCGATTACCAGCACTACCCCCAGAAATCCGAGCTCTTCCCCGATTACCGACAGAATGAAGTCGGTATGCGGCTCGGGGAGATAAAACAGCTTCTGTGTTCCCTTGCCGAGACCGGTGCCGTAGAGCCCGCCTGCTCCGAACGCAAGGAAAGACTGCACAATCTGGAATCCCGTATCCATGGAATTTTTCCATGGATCCAGAAAGGCGAGAACCCGCTCCATTCTGTATCCCTTGGTGTAAACCAGCACTACGCCGCCCACGCCGGTCACCATGCCCATCAGCGCCAGATAGAGCACCGGTATACCGGCGGCAAAAAGTATGATAAACAGAATGGCAAGAAGCATCATGGCCGTTCCAAAGTCGGGCTGCAGCATGATGAGCAGGCACACCGGAACAACAAAGATCAGGTGCGGAAGCACCCCAATGGAGAAGTGCTTTACCTTCGTGTAGTCCTTTTTTGACAGCGAGTAGGACAGAACAATCACCAGGGCAAGCTTTGCCAGCTCTGATGGCTGAAAGGAAAGGGGACCGAGGCGCAGCCACCGCACGGCACCGCCCACTTTTGTCCCCACGCCCGGCACGATTACCGCAATCAGCAGCCCGATGCTCAGCAGCCAGAGCGGATAGGCAATTTTTCTATAAAAACCGTAACGAACATTCATCATAACAAACATACACACCATTCCCAGCACCGCGAAAACAACCTGCTTCTTGAAAAAATAGATGCTGTCGTTAAATCGTTCAGCTGCAAAAATCGAGCTCGAGCTGTAGATCATGATGGTTCCCAGGCCGACCAGAAAAATGGGAATAAACGTCAGCAGGTTTTGTATCATGTTTTTGTTGTTCATACCGCCTCGGTAAAAATAACGCATGTACAAACCCCGGGGCAGGGGACAGCCCGCCCGGGCCTTGCAGCAGTTGCTTTCAGGCTCACGGAATACGTACGGAGCCGGTTCGTGTCATGTTGCCCACCAGCTCTTTAAAGCACTCTCCCCGGTGCTCATAGCTTCTGAACATATCAAAGCTGGAACAGGCGGGGGAAAACAGAACACAATCACCCTCCTCGGAAGCACGCACTGCAGCTTCAACCGCCTCCTCCAGTGAGGAGGTGATAATCGTCCGGGTACAATCGCCCAGGTCTTTGTGCATACGCTTTTTTGCTTCTCCGAGCAGGATCATGAGCTTCACTTTTTTTTGTATAACCTCACGCAGCGGCGAGTAGCTGCCGCCCTTGTCCTTGCCGCCGGCGATAAGAATGATGGGCCGCTCAAGGCTTTCCAGCGATTTCAGACACGCACCGACATTTGTTCCCTTGGAATCGTTATAGAATGCGACATGGTCATGTTTCGCCACAAGTTCCATCCTGTGCGGCAGCCCGGAAAAGGACATAAGTGCGCGGTGAATCGAGTCCGGGGGCAGCCCGCACAGATATCCCACAGAGGCGGCGGCAAGCATATTTTCACGGTTATGAGCTCCCGTGAGGGGCATTGCCTGTGCGGGAATGGTTATATGACTGTCCCGGCGGCGGAAGTGAAACGTGCCGTTGTAATACGAACCCTCATCGAGGGTGGATCTGGTGCTGAACATAAACGTTTGGGCCGCGATGGTCCCGGCAAGCGCCCTGACACCGCTGTCATCGAAATTGAGCACCGCTGTATCGTTTTCCTGCTGGTTGGAAAAAATACGCTTTTTTGCCTGTGCATAGTCGTCAAATGTGTCGTACCGATCAAGGTGGTCATCGGTGATATTAAGCAGCACGCTCACCGCGGGCCGAAAGGTTGTGATACCCTCAAGCTGAAAACTGCTTATTTCCGCAACGACATACCGACAGTTCTGGAGTCCTGCCGCATACTCTATGATCGGGGTGCCGATGTTGCCGCCCACGAAGACCTCACAGCCGGCGGCGGTAAAAATCTCCCCCAGCAGCGAGGTTGTCGTAGTCTTGCCGTTGGTGCCCGTCACCGCGATGAGAGGCGTTTTCATGAATCGAAAGGCAAGCTCTATTTCACTGATAATTTCGCACCCTTTTTCTCGTGCCGCGGCAAGGGCCGGGATGGTCAGGGGGACGCCGGGACTTACCACGATTGCGTCCTGGGAACAAAACGTCCCGATGTCGTGGGCTCCTTTCTTCACACGAACATTCTTTGCGATGAACTCAGCCGGCACGACGGCTGACGTGCTTGCGTCGGCGAGCGTGACCACGGCGCCCTGCTGCAGGAGGAAGCGGGTCGTGGCAATGCCCGTTTTGCCCGCCCCTACAACCAGTATGTTTTTACCGTTTAGTTGCATGTTTCTACCTCAACTTGAGCGTGCTTATGGCAAGAAGTGCCATAACGATGCCGATGATCCAGAACCTGACAATAACCTTCGGCTCCGACCAGCCCTTGCACTCGAAGTGGTGATGGATCGGCGCCATCCTGAATATCCGTTTTTTCCGCAGCTTGAATGAACCCACCTGCAGTATCACGGAGAGGGCCTCAATAACAAAGACCCCACCAACCACGGCAAGCAGAATTTCGTGTTTGGTGATAACCGCCACAGTACCAAGGGACCCGCCCAGGGCGAGGGACCCGACGTCGCCCATGAACAGCTGGGCCGGATGCGCGTTGTACCAGAGGAATCCCATGCTCGCTCCCACCATGGCACCGCAGAACACCGTAACTTCACCGGCACCGGTTACATGGGAAATGTTCAGGTACTCGGACAGGCCGAAATGGCCGGTAATATAGGAAAAGAGCATATAGGTCGCAGAGACTATGAGCACCAGACCGATGGCCAGCCCGTCAAGCCCGTCCGTGAGATTGACCCCGTTTGATGCACCTGCAATGACGAGTACCGCAAAAGGGATATAGAAAAACTTAAGATCGGGTACCGCCTTTTTGAAAAACGGCAGGCTCAAGTGGGTGTCGAAATCGGGCTGAAAGTACAGATACAGGGCAATGCACAGAGCGATGAGGACCTGAAGGAGCATTTTTTCTTTAGCGTTGATACCCTTGCTGTTGCCCCGCCGCATTTTTCTCCAGTCGTCAAGCAGGCCGACAGCCCCCATCCCGCACAGCGAGAACAAAACGGTCAAAATATACTGGTTGGTAATGTCGGCCCACAGCAGTGTAGACACAACAACCGAGAATATGATAAGTATGCCGCCCGCCGTGGGTGTGCCTTCCTTTTTAAGGTGGGTTGCGGGCCCGTCGTCACGCACATATTGTTCAAAGCGCATCTTTTTTATGATGCGCATAAAAACCGGCACAAGCAGCAGGGTCAACAGCAGCGCTGTTACTGTTGCATAGATTGTCCTGAACGTAATGTAGCGGAATACATTGAAAAAAATAAAATGTTCGTGAAGCGGATAAAGTAAATAATACAGCATAGAACGTTCCTAACACTGTTGTGATGCTACTGAATGTTTTTTTCTTTTTTTCTGCTCCCGGCAGCCCGTCTTCAATGAGGGAAAACAGACTGGTAAAACAAAAGGGCTTGTCAAGTTGTGCCAAGGCCCCTATTGTTCGTTTTTTTGCCGCAGCACATCAATGAGCCGCTCCATCCGCATTTTGCGGGAAGCTTTAATGAGAAGTGCGTCACCTTCTTGAAGCTCACGGCTCAGCTTTTGTTCCACGGCTGAGACATCGTCGCACACGCACACGGCGCTGTCGGACATTCCCGTTTTGCACGCTCCCTCCTGAACATATAGGGAAAATTCCCCCACGACGAACAGGCGGTCAAGGCGCAGCCGTGCGGCAGCTTCGCCCAGCTGACGGTGATATGCCGCCGAGGCCTTGCCGAGTTCCAGCATGTCACCCAGCGCGGCAATACGCCGCCTGCTGTGCTTCATTGAGGCAAGCACATTCAGGGACGCCTGCATAGAGACGGGATTCGCGTTGTATGAATCGTTTATAACGGTGATGCCGTGTATATCCAGCACTTCCATTCTGCCCGGCACGCCTTCAAAGGTCTCCAGCCCCGTGCGGATCTCTTCAATCGGGACCCCCAGGCCGTGTGCGGCGGCGGCGGCGGCAAGCGCATTGCTGACAGCGTGGTTTCCCATCAGGTTTATGGTTATTGTCCGGCTTTGTTCGTTGATGACAAGGTCGAATGTCGTGCTGAAACAGTCGTCGTTTCTCAGGCTCGTTGCCCTGACCTCTGCCTTGTTTATGCCGAAGGTGATGGTGCGGCAAGAAAGATTCGGCGCGAAGGATGCCAGATGTTTGTCGTCATTGTTTATGATTGCGGTATCATCACTGCACAGGGCGTCAAACAGCTCTTTCTTTGCCGCGGCCACTGCTTCTATGGTTTCCAGCCCCTCAAGATGGGCAGGCCCTACATTGGTAATGAGGCCGAAGCCGGGTTTGCTGATTTCTGCGAGCCGCTTTATTTCACCAGGGGCATTCATACCCATTTCGACAACGGCAACCTCGCTGCTCCCGTCAAGGGCGAACAGTGACAGGGGAAGGCCGATGAGGTTGTTGTAATTCCCGGGGTTTTTCATGGTAGTGCGGGAGCGGGACACAATGTTCCACAGCATTTCCTTTGTCGTTGTTTTTCCGTTGCTGCCGGTCACCGCAACAACTGAAAGGGAGAATTTTCTCCTCCAGTAAGCGGCAAGGTCGCCCAGGGCCGTCAGCGGGCAGTCCACCGCAACAATTATACGGTCGGGGAAACCCTTCTGCAGCTGCTGTGCAGCGACTGTTTCATTTTCCACCAGCGTACCCGTGGCCCCGTTTATGAATGCATCCTCAATAAAAATATGCCCGTCGTGCTGTGTGCCCTTGAGGGGGATGAACAAGCTGCCTTCGGCCGCCGAACGTGAGTCGATGCACACGTTGCGCACAGCCGTATCCGTGGGGGTGGTGAGCAGACGCCCCTGTGTGGCTTTACAAATTTCTTCAGCACGTAGGTTCATAGTCGATCTGCAACGATAATCCTTTGTTTTCGTGCCCCCTTCGCTTGTGGCAAGGGGGAGCAGGAGGACTGTTTCGTCGCCCTGCTCCCCGTCAGGAAGGGGGTCCGGTAAATTTTTTCCTTTCCCTGCTGCCCGGGTGTTTTTCCCGTCAGTCACCCGGACAGGGGGGCCGGTATGTCTCCTCTTGAGCGCACGCCCGTCTGATCTCTTCCCGGTCATCAAAGTGCCGCAGATCATTGCCTATCTGCTGTGTGGTTTCGTGGCCCTTGCCGGCAACGAGCACGACATCTCCCGGTCCCGCAAGAAACACGGCAAGGCGGATAGCGTCCCTCCGGTCGGGAATGATAAAGTAGACTCCCCGCCGGGGACAATCGGCGGTATCATCATGGGCTCTGACAAATGATTTCTCGCGAACCCCCCGCTCGATCTGTCTGATGATATCCTCCGGATGCTCACTTCTGGGGTTGTCTGAGGTGATGATGACAATGGAGCTTGCGGCTGCGGCAATTTTTCCCATTACCGGTCTTTTTTCGCGATCACGGTCACCCCCGCACCCGAATACGGTGATGATCCGTTGTGCGCCGCCCCGGCTCAGCACGTTAAGAACATTTTCCAGGGCGTCGCCGGTATGTGCGAAATCAACGAAGGCGCGTATTTTTTTCCTGTTATCCACCGGCTCCATGCGTCCGGGCACACCCGCGGTCTTTTCAATGCCCGACATGATGGCCGTGCGGGAAAGACCCAGATGCCACGCGGCGGCAACGGCGGCCAGAATGTTATACAGATTAAATGTACCCACAAGCCGGGAGGTTATGGAAAAACGGCCCCCGGGGGTGCTGATGTCTGCGCTGATTCCTTCAAGGGAAAGGGAGATGTTGTGGGCACGCACCGCTCCATTCTCGACACCGTACCCGACAGCCGTGCAGGGTGTTTGTTCCAGCAGGTTTCTGCCCATGGGATCATCTGCGTTGATCACGGCGGCAACACCGTTTTTCGCTGAGCCGGGAAGCACCTCGGTAAAGAAGCGTTGTTTGCTTGAAAAATAGTCGTCCATTGTTTTGTGATAGTCCAGGTGCTCAGGACTCAGGTTCGTGAATATTCCGACGTCGAAATGGCACGATTCAACCCGGCGCTGATCAAGGCCGTGGGAGGAGACTTCCATGACCACGGAGCTGACCCCTTCGGCGGCCATGTCGGAAAGTGTGCGTTGCAGCGCAAGGGAATCGGGGGTTGTCTGGTGTGCGCTGCAACGCCGGGTTCCAAACCGGTACTCAATAGTGCTGAGCAGTCCCGCCTCATGGCCTGCTTCACGCAGCATGGATTCAATGAGAAACGCCGTGGTTGTCTTGCCGTTTGTGCCGGTAATGCCGATGAGTGTCATATGACGTGACGGATGGCCGTAAAATGTCGCGGCCAGGCAGGCAAGTGCCCTGCGGGAATCGGGTACAATAATGTTAACGGTGCCGGTTTTGTGAAAGGGCCTTTCCGTAACAAATGCCCTGGAGCCGGCCCGGTAAACGGTATCGAGAAAATCATGTCCGTCTGCCTTGCTGCCGGCGATTGCCACAAAAAGACTGTCCGGTCCTGCGTTATGCGAATGCACGGCAATGGAAGAGACCTCACCCTCAATATTTCCCCGTACGTCTTGTATATCCAGGTCTGCGGTAAGCTCTTGTATGGTCATCCCCGTGTCCTTGTTCCCGGTATCATACGTTTTGTTTCCTTCCACGTATGCTGTTCGGTTGTTATGGGGGTTTTGGGCGGCACGTCCATGAAGTTTAAGATATGGCGCGCCATGCCGCTGAATCCTGGAGCGGCCGTTTGCCCCCCCGAGGTCATGCCCGTGGGCTCATCGATGGTCACCAGGATGGTTATGCGCGGATTGTCGGCGGGAACGAAGCCCGCAAAGGACGCAATGGTCTTTTTCCTGCTGTAGCCTTCCGCTCCGCTGTCGACCTTTTCAGAGGTCCCGGTTTTGCCTGCAACGGTGTAGCCCGGTATTGCCCCGCGGGTACCGGTACCGTTTTTTCTAATAACGCTTTTCAGCATTTCCTTGACGGTACAAGCGGTCTTTTCAGAGACAACACGGTGCCTGACAAACGTGTCGTGTGTGTAGACCGGCTCGCCCCGGGGGTTCGTAATGGTCTTGATGAAGGTCGGTTTTACCAGAAGCCCGTCGTTGGCAATGGCCGCGTAGGCGGTAACCATCTGCAGGGCCGTTACCGAGATGCCGTGCCCGAAGGATATCGTGCGCAGGGTGTGGTCGGAACAGCGATAGGGCAGGGGCACCGACCCGATGGCCTCGGTGGGAAATTCGATACCGGTTTCCTCGCCGAAGCCGAATTTTCTAATGTAGCGATAAAACAGCGTTTTGCCCAGGTGCTTTGATATTTTGCTCGCACCGATGTTGCTTGAATGTTTCAGGATTTTTGAAACGCTCAGCCAGCCATAGGGGTGGACATCATGGATTGTCTTGTTGGCGACACGATAGGAGCCGTTTTCGCAGAAAAATATGTCATGGGGTTTAACCAGGCCCTCTTCCAGGGCAGATGCAATCAGAAACGTTTTAAAGGTTGAGCCGGGCTCGTACATGTCTATGACAGCCCGGTTTCTCCAGATGTCGGAGTTCGATGAGGAAAATCGGTTGGGGTTAAACAGCGGCACTGTTGCAAGTGCAAGCACCTCACCGGTTGAAGGATCAAGGGCGATTGCCGTACCCGCCTTGGCCCGGGAACGCTTTACGGCAGCCTGGAGCTCTTTTTCAACCATGTACTGGATATTCTTGTCGATGGTCAGGTAGAGGTCGTGACCCTGGAGATAATCGGCGGTGTCCACATTCTCCAGGAACAGGTGCCTGCCCAGCCCGTCCTTATCAACTACCAGAAAGCGGGACGTGCCCCTGAGCACATCATTATACTGGAACTCAAGTCCCTCGAGCCCCTGTGCATCTGTTCCGACAAAACCCAGCAGCTGTCCGGCAAGTTCATTGTTCGGGTAGTAGCGTTTGGATTCTTTAACAAAGGAAAGGCCCGGGATTTTCCATGGTTTGATCTTTTCGGTTTGGGCGTGTTCCATTTGCCGTTTTATCCAGACAAATTTTTTATCACTGGTGAGTTTTTTCAGAACCTTTATGTAAGAAAGATCAACGACCCGGGAAAGCTTTTTTGCCGCAGCCTTCTTGTTTTCCACCAGGTGAGGGCGGGCATACAGGGATTCTACCTCCATGCTGACGGCCAGCTCCATGCCGTTCCTGTCATAGATGGTTCCCCTGGCAGGGGTGAGCTCAATAGTGCTTTTATGCTGAGACTTGATTCTTTTAGCAAGCTCAGGGCTTTTGAGCATCTGGAGGTTGTACCCACGCGCGATGATAACCAGGAATATGCCGATAAAGCAAAACCCGACAACGCGGATTTTCATAATAATTTCAGAGCGGTTTTTGAGTTTTACCATCGTACGATCACTATTTGGTCATTTTTGGGTGAAACCATGCCCAGGCTGTTTCTGGCAATGTCCTCGATCCGGGACGGGCAGCAGAGCCGGGCACGTTCAAGACGCAGCTTTCTGTTTTCCTGAAGCAGCATCTCCTGCTTTTTCAGCACATGGGAAACGTTATAGCCGATCTCAACGATATATATCCTTACCCACAGGAACACGAACAGGCAGAGCATTATCCCAAAACCGACACTTGTTATAAAAAGTGAGCGCTTCCGGGCATCGCCGGGATTGCGCTTTACCTTCTGGGGTGCCAGGAAGTTGGTGTGTATGAAGCGCCCTGCGGCTGTGCCGACACTCATCGCGGTGTACCTATATCCTTTCTCCCACCCGCAATTTTGCGCTGCGGGCCCGGGGGTTTTTGAGCACCTCCTCACGGGACGGTACCACGGGTTTTTTCGTTATGATGGTGAGCTTTTTTATCCCCCCGCACGTGCAAACAGGCATTCGGGGGGAGCAGGTGCATGGCTGTTGCCACTGTCTGAACATGTTTTTCACGATCCGGTCTTCCAGAGAATGAAACGAGATGACACACATGCGTGCCCCGGGCTGCAGCAGATCGATCACATCACCGAGGCCCTCTTCAATGGCCCCGAGCTCATCATTGACCGCAATCCGCAGTGCCTGAAAGGTTCTGGTAGCGGGGTGGATCTTTTTCGGGTGATATCTGGCCGGGATGGAACGGGTGACGATGTCGGCCAGTTCGCTTGTCAGCTCAATGGGCTTGTGCCGAAGATGTGCCTTGATATTCCGGGCAATGGATTTTGCCCATCGTTCTTCGCCGTAGGTGCGGATGGTTTTTTCCAAATCCCGGGGGGACAGCTGACTGAGGAGACTTTTTGCCGGCACGCATGTTTTTTTGTCCATTCTCATATCCAAGGGTCCTTCCCTGTTAAAGCTGAATCCCCGGGAGGAATCCTCAAGCTGCGCTGTAGAAATACCCAGATCCAGAAGGATGCCGTCTATACGGCGAACCCCTGCCCGGTCAAGTATCGTTTTAATGTGACGAAAATTTCCCTGCAGCAGCAGCACTTTCCGGGAGAACTGTTTGAGATTGTTGTGTGCCCGCTCAATTGCTTCATGATCTCTGTCAATACCCACAAGCTTGTGTATGCGGGGATATGTTTCCAACAGAGCTTTTGCATGGCCCGCGTTCCCCACCGTTGCGTCAACATAGATGCCGTCTGTTTTGCAGTTTAAAAACTCCAGGCATTCATTCAGCAGGACAGGTATGTGCTGTGCACCCATCCGTGTTCCTACAGTTCTAGGTCGTTAATAAAATCGCTGATTTCCTCGGTTGCCTCGAAATCCAGACCCTGCTGAATGTTTTCGTGGAAGCGATTCCGGTTCCAGATTTCAAAGTGGTTAATCTGACCGGCGATGACGATATCCTTTTCAAGCTGTGCATAGGTTTTAAGGCTGGGCGGAACAAGCATACGGCCCTGCTTGTCAACAGTGCATTCTGATGCTCCGGAGATAATGAAGCGCTTAAATGTCCGTACCTGCTTGTTCCCCGAGGGTAGTTTGCGGATTTTGTCCTCTACGTCAACCCACTCTTCCAGAGGATAGGCGATGAGACAGGTATCGAAGTTGGTAAGAACAATGGTATTGTCATACTTCCTGAGCAGTATCTCTCGAAATTTTACAGGAAGAATAACGCGTCCCTTTGTATCGATTGTTTGTTCGCTTCTTCCGCGGAACATGACCCCCCCCCTTTTTTATGGGAAAATAAACCACTTTATTCCACAATCATCCACTTTCTAACAAATATAGTTGTTTTGAAAAATTTGTCAAGAGAAAAATGAAGTTTTTTCAATTAGTTCTCTTTTTTATCGATTATTTGCGAA